>JGI24890J29729_1000100_pt1 | contig 71068 bp, 101 predicted proteins | sample FreactcultureFD7_FD_29729 | JGI IMG/M metagenome (IMG submission 29729)
GGCGGTGGGGAGGGCGATGGAGGCGGCGGGGAGGGCGATGGAGGCGGCGACGGGGGGGGAGATGGAGGAGGTGGGCTAGGACTCGGTGGTGGCGGAGACGGGCTTGGAGGTGGGTTAGGCGGATAGGGGGATATAGGTATAGGTGGAGATGGAGGGCTTGGGGGAGGACTAGGACTTGGCGGCGGCGGCGGGGAGGGAGATGGAGGAGGCGGTGGGGAGGGTGATGGAGGAGGCGGTGGGGAGGGAGATGGAGGAGGCGGTGGGGAGGGTGATGGAGGTGGCGGCGGACTAGGGCTTGGAGGAGGCGGAGGACTAGGGCTTGGTGGAGGTGGAGGCGGACTAGGGCTTGGAGGAGGCGGAGGACTAGGGCTTGGTGGAGGTGGAGGACTAGGGCTTGGAGGAGGCGGCGGACTAGGGCTTGGAGGAGGTGGAGGACTAGGGCTTTGTGGAGGTGGTGGACTCGGCGAGGGCGGAGGTGGCGGCGGACTAGGGCTTGGAGGAGGTGGACTGGGTTCAGGCGGCGGCGGGGGAGGGAAGGGAGAACAAACCGGATCCCACGTCTGTGATAAATTTTGTGATGTGCAAGGAGAAACCGTAATAACGGAATATAAAGGTCCGGCAGTCACACAGTTACCATTAATAACTAGATTTCCGGGTTGAAAAAGAGGGATTGGAGATTCTGTTACAATCGGGGCGGTTTCACAAGATACCGGAACGAGTAGAGAACTGCTGACACCCCAACATTTATTGGCCGTCAGTGGGAAAACTTGCATATTCAAACTGTTGTTCCACAAGTAACCTATGGATGTGTTATCACCATTCGCAAAATCACACGGAATGGTGGTGAAATTTGTAGGATTTGTGTGTATACACATTTGACCATAGGTTTTATATGTGGTATTGGTTACCGTCCAATAGAATGGGTTACCGACGGGACAATATGATGTGTTAGGAAATGGTATAAAAGGCGGAGGTCTCGGTGATGGTGGTGGCGGAGGTGTCGGTGAAGGTGGCGGGCTTGGACTTGGTGGAACAGGTGAAGGACTTGGCGGCGGTGGACTTGGCAGAGGGGGTGGTGGCGGTAGGGGAGGGCGCGGAGGCGGCACCGCCCCCATAGTCAAATTTCCAAAAATTTGGAAAGCACAAATATTCAATTCACGACCACCATCATAACTATTATTCCCGGTCAACTGAATGATCACGTAGCGACCGGTCCCTACACAGGGACCCTGTATGGTCTCTGGAGGAGTCGCGTTACTATATGTAGCGCATGCGCTTAAAGAAAGAGGTGCGCCAACCGGGACGCCGTCAACCAGTCCCGACGTTTCAGATACAAAAATTGAAAAAGGTGATAATCGCCCTCCGCAACAATCATATCTGTTCCAGATCTGGTAATCGGTCGTAGTATATCGGGCCCCGAGATCGACCTGAAACCATGGAAACTGGTCCACCTTTGCATTTGAAGTCCATACCGTAGAACTTTGCCCTGAACACTGTTTTTTAGGAAGAAGTATCTGGGAACTATATTGAAACCGAAGAGGGAGACTTTCCAGGGAAACTCCAGAACTTGCGGAAGGTTTTCCTCCGTAAGCGATAGAAGGTGTAGAAGAGTATGGTATAGGCGGAGGCGGCGCGGGTGTTAAACTCGCTGGGTCTTTTATTGAAAAGGATAACAAACCTGTAAATATTTTCAACATCTATAGTATATAAATATAAAAATGAGTTCTGAGAAGCGCTGGAGCGAGCATGAAAATACTTATATCCAATTTATGGAAGACCAGTGCAGGGACCTCTATAAAAAGAATATGAAAGACTATGAATATTATACAGGCCTTGCGCGTAAATTTAATATCCCAATAATTGCTTTATCAGCCGTAAATTCTCTGAGTGCGATAATATTGAACCAATTTGTTGATCAAGTATGGGTTTCTCTCGTGAACTCGATACTTTCAGCCGGTATAGGAGTGGCCGGATCGATTCAACTTTACCTCAAAGTTTCAGACAAAATGACAAATTCTCTTCGGTCCGCAATGTCTTTTAATAAAATTTCACTTAAAATTGCAAAAGAATTGGCGACTCCTCTCGACTTGCGAACGACCGATGGTCAAACTTTCGTCTCTGAGTGCTTCACAGAGTTCATGACGACGGTCGAACAGGGAAATCCTTCTCACATAAGTGTCCATCATTTATCAACTAAAAAGACCCCTCCTTGTAAACCGACCGGATTTTTTGGACGTTTCATGGCTCTTCGAGAGCCTCTACTGTCCGATTACAGTGACACTTCTTCAGTATAAAGACAATGTTTATATATAATAACAGAATGTATAAGTTTATTACAAGTATTCTTTCATTCACACCGACGAACTGCGGTAGCCCGCCCCCTCCACGCCGTTACGGGACGCCGTCACCTCCTGCACCGCCGAGCCTTCTAGGGACGCCGTCACCTCCTGCACCGCCGAGCCTTCTAGGGACCCCGTCACCTCCTGCACCGCCGAGCCTTCTAGGGACGCCGTCACCTCCTGCACCGCCGAGCATTCTAGGGACCCCGTGTGTATTTTCTGTAGGAAATATAGATATAATAACTGGAGTTTTCAGAAGAGATGCTGTAATATGCGAAGATGGTTCCATTATAAGAATCCCTATAGAATGTCATGATATGTGGGATCTGACAGGCAGCCTTATCAGACTCTATGGATTTTATGACCAAGAAACTTCCTCAATGACTAAATGTATTGAAACCCCTTTTGGTTTTGACTATGTGAACCCGCCACCTCCTGCACCGACTTGTATACGGTCCGTATTAACTATAGATCAAGAACTAGATGTAGCAACTGGTATTTTTACAACTGCATGTGACCATCAACATTGCTTAATGTGTGAAGATGGTTCAATGGTCAGACTTTCCTATGATTGCATTGGTGAGTATGTCATGGAAGGAGACCTGGTTACTCTGCTCGGAACATATAATGGAAAATATATGTATGATTGTTACAATCTGTAAAGTGCCATATAGAAAGGACCTTTCATAATTTCGGGCGTTTCGAATTCTTGGACAGACTCATCATCCTTGATATACCACTTGCCGTGTCTTTTCACAATTAGATTGTAGTGTCCATAATATGACGCCCCTTTGTGAACGACCAGCGCGAACAGCTTCCGTCCCTGAAACTCATAAGGAATTTCGATTGGAAATTTCTGCGAATACATAGAAAATGAAAAAATTATAGTCATTGGCCACCGAGTGACCATTGTTCGGACCGCGGCCACGTGATGTTTCTTTCCGGTCTGATCTGTATAATCCTGTATACCAGTATATTTTTGTCTCAAATTTATGAGATCCTCGAGGCGACCCGGTGCGTTCACGTCGAGAATCATCATAGCAAACGGAGTCTTGGTAGTAGAAATTCCACCTGAATAAATTGTTTCTTGAGTATCCTCCCCATTGAATATTCCAGTGACAAATTCCTTGCCGAGTGACTCCTCGAAAACGTCAATCAAGTGAAGGATAACCTCTTGGGCATCGTGTTGGCGATTTTTCGTGAAACTCGGAAATCGATGACGAAATGCAGTGAGCAATTCAGTAGGATCGGCCGGCTCGGTCACATCCTTGAGAAAAAGTTTTTTTACTAATTTTTGATACTCTTTTGTAATTGCACAATCCTTCTCGACCTCATTGAAGAAGAGGTGCTTTGACAGGGGCGGGACATGGGCCAAACATTGAATGGCCGTGTTGAAAAAGCACGTGTTTCCCAAATTGTCTAGTCCTCTCATCTTAAGGACTACACGCGTTTGTTCTCTAATGGAAATTAAACCTGAGTCGGATCCGATGTGTCCAATTTTGTTCACAAAGTGGGCCAACATTATCGAGAAGCACAAGGCTCCCGGGGTCGAGATAGAGATGCGGCTCGGTCGAACGGCCGGAAGGGGCTTTGACACGAATGTAGGTTCGGCCATGTTCTCGAAGGTTCTCGAGTCTCTCGGAAAGTATAGCGGGTGGGAGGAGACCCGTCACACGAATTCGACTATTTACTATTTCAGTGACAACAAGCGCCTCACGATCGATGAAAAGACCGATGAGCAACTGGGCCAAATCAAGAAGAGAATTTGTGTGGATGATTTCGCTCTTGACACGGCCCCACTCGACGTCCGTCTTGGGATCTCTTCCGAGGAGCCCTTCGAATATGACGGCGAAGAGACGAGCACCGAGCAAAAGACCAAGGAACGATGGTCTTTTGTTAGGAAAAATTTGTCGATCGATATGACCATTGTCAAGGGAAATCCCGATGACAAGGACTGTGACGATGACACCAATTATCAAATTGAATTGGAAATTATTGACCCGACTAAAATTCAAAACAAAATTGAAATTTATAATATTCTACACAAGGTTTTTGACATTATGAAGCTTATCGCCGTTTGATAGGGCCGACCGGTCCTCCATTTGATTTGGCCACATGGGTCATCCATACATTCTTGAATTTCTTATTTACCCCGGCCCGGACAACCTCCTTCCAGGTGTGTCCGTTTCGTATATTGAGCCCGGCATTTATCATCGCGCTCCCAAGGTTTTCAGTTTCAGAGATCAAAGGAACCTTATACACATAATAAATTCTCTGATTCTCCGGTTCCTTTTCAGGCTTGGGACTCTTCTTCGGCCCGTGATTCGGGCTGATCCTCTTTGGAATTTTGACCGCCCCGCGTTCTATAGCGGACCGCGCCGGAACCTTTATAATCTGGCCCGTGTTCAAGTCTTCATATTCATAGGCACCCCGACCGCTCAGATTAAGATTCCTATTTATCCAAGCGTTCATAGCCTCCTTCAGTCTTTTGGGTATAGGATACTTGCCCTTGTTGTTTGGAGTCGTGGCCAGTTCCAAAAGGCGCTTCTTGAAGTTGGCTTTCCGGTTTGCCGGGACCCAGTTCGGCACGACTATTTTTGTTTCATAATTAGCCTTTATAATTTCTTGCCGTCTCTTGATTATTGCCGTTTTTGCATAATTCTTTATCAGGGATACGATATCGGGTTTCAGAGGTTTTCCACGGGGGCCGACCGGGAGTAATTTAATTTTCTTATTCAATTCCGGAACATCCTCATTCTTGAAGTAATTTCCTAAAACTTTGCGAAGGACCGGTGTGTAGTTGACACCCGGGGCCGGGGCCGGTGCCGGAGACGCCTTTCTGTTCGGACTCGGTGATGCCTTGCGTGCCGCACGGCGGCCCTGCAAGACGAGCCATAACCCGTTGAATTTATTGAGATTTTCACCATTGACGGAATTGGGCATACTATTGAAACCGGCCCAGTTCTCTTTGGCTAATATAGCCCGCCCAATCTTGACTTTATCAGCCGCCGGAATGTGCTTCCACTCAATCACGGTCTGCTTATTCCCTTGGGTCTTTTCAATCTTGCGATCCTCTCTCAATCTATACTTGGTTCCGTTGATATTTGCATTGAATTTCCGGATCGCTCCAGAAACACCCGCCTTGCTCTGGATGAGCTGCATCAACTGAGTCGGTTTCAGTGTCTCGCTCGCCTCGGGAATCTCGAGATTTCGAGCAATGGCCACGAGCTCAGCCTTGGTCAATCGAGTCGCCTGGCGGTTATTTATGCGAAGGATATTGTTAATTCCCATACGGATCAGATGTTTCCGTTCCGATGCATTCACCTTGACATTTTCAGATATTCCAAAGATTTTGCGAACCGCCGCGGGTATGTTGCGGCCCGCCTTGGTATACGTGCTCAGGACGGTTTTTTTACCGGAACTCTTTATTTTTGGAATTTTGAACCAATATGGCTGCTGTCCAGGTCCGGGTCGCACGTAGAACCCGGGCTTTTCGGCGTTCCATCCGGGCGCGCGCCTGTTTTTCATGGCCGTGCGGGGCTCTTCGGCAACCGTGATCGCTTCGAGAGGGTGCCCGGCCTCTCTGAAAACCTTGAGGGTCGATGCGGGAATCGGCTGCCCGACTTCAGCGAACGCCTTGACAACCTTGGGAGCCACACCGGAAAGATCAACCTTTCCTTTTGGATCCAAAATTGCCTGACCTTGCTCTAACTGAATGAAATATTGGTAGACGTAGAGACGGGGCTGGCCGTCGGTCCCTGGCCGAATGTAATAACCGGCCGGAACTGGCGAAACGAGATTGTCCCAGGTCCCCGCACTCGGGTTGCGGGCAGCGAGCTTGCTTCCTCCGGTGCTCCCCTTTTTCATATTAAAAACAGTTTTAGAAACACCCCGGGAAGTAAAAAGCTGCTTGAAAAGCTCTCTGGGAACCTCGAGATCCTCCAGGTTCTTTATACCCGAACAAAGGACCGTTCCGCTCTGAAACACCTGAAATGTCAGCTTGGGTCTCTTGAATTTTAATTTTAAAGAAGGAAATGTGGACCCTAATTCTGGATTATAATCGTATACGGCCGGCTCGTCCAGGAGTTCTGGGACCTCCTGGTTCACCTCCTCTGCTAGGTTTTCGAGTGCGATACCGGTGTTTACCGTGAATTTTGTATTTATAATCTTAAATTCAGGCTTGAGTCTCGAGGCCGACACCGGGATCCACTTATTCTTTATGCAGTATCTGAGGGCCTCCTCGTAATTTCCGGAACCACTAATCTCGATGTGATCCGGCTGTAACTTGACTGTCAAGTTTTTAATTTTGGCCACTATATATTTCACAGATGAACTACGGTCGAGACCCATCCACTCTCCGTTTGCATAACGGACGATCGGTAACTTTCTCAGATTGAAATATCCGACGACCGACGTGAAACCTTTGACATTCAAGCCCAAAATACCATTTAAAAAGTTTACATGAACACCGAATTTGCAGAGGTAATTTGTAATAGTCGTTTTGGAAAAACGCAGTCCGGTCTCTTGAGAGACCCGCTTGCGCCTAAACATTTTTTGAATCTTTTTGGCAGCCTCCGCTTGATTCATACTAATCCTGAACATTTAAATCGAGACCGAAAATGAACGGCTGAGTAGAATACGCGTTCCCATTGTATACCCGTGAGTCGACCCGGACCTCGACCTCCTTGGAGCTGAAGGGTCCAGCATAGAAGTCCTGATTGAACTTGTAGGTCCCGAGATTGTTCTCTTTGCAATGCTGGTTGAACTGGGCCACGAATATCTTCTGAGGAACGCAGAGCTCTGGTGCAAACCGAAGCTTCTCGGAGCACAAGAAGTGCTGGAGAGCGTTCGTGACCGTCGCCACCTGGCTCTGGACCGTCTTGAAATACTTTGGAAGAACGTTCCAGATATCCTTGTCGGCAAATTTACGAGCATAGTCGAGATAGGCCCGAAGACACTTGCACATAATCGCGGGCATCTCGGTCTCGAGCTTGTCATCGAGATGAGGATCAGCAACATCCGAAGCAATTTGTCTACTAAAATTCCAGGTTGCCAAACGACGGAGGATCGACCCCGAATTATCCTTCCAGTTGGGAACCTCATTTCCACCCAAAATTCCGGGCGTCTTCCACTGCACGCTCAGAGCCTTCTCGTTCTTTCGGGCTATCGAAAGGTCCTCACCAGACACGAGCGACTGGAACTCGGCCTGCTCAAGCTGCAGGTCCCCCTTGATCTCGGGGCTAATGAAGAGAAATCCGTTGCAGATTGATGAAAGGCCAAACTTCTTCTCGATATTGTTCGAAAGGGTCGCGACATCCTCGCACTCGTAAAACTTGCGGCAAACCTTGGTAATGAGTGTCGACTTTCCTGAACGCGCGATACCCTTGAGAAAGGGGATAACCTGCCACCCGTCCATTTCGTTCACCTCGAAACAGAGCCGACCCATGAAGACATACATCCACTTGGATACATCGTCCTCGAACTTTTGATAGTCCAGAACCTTTTGCATATTGGGAGTCGGGATGTCCCACCAGTCCTCCAGGTTTTCATATGGATCGAATTCTAGATCGAAATACTTGCAAGACACAAGAGTCGGGTCAAGCTCTCGAAACTCCGGGCTCCCGTATTCATAAAACTTGATCTGATACTGGTTTTTCTTCGGGCACCAATCCTTTCCGACCAAAAGGCCATTCTGGAAGGACCACGTGTGCCGGTCCTTTTTGATTTCCAGAAACTGGAAATCCTTACAGTTCGAGAGGTGCCGAACGACGTCCGACACGATATTTCCTCGGCTCGTGAGATTCTTCCACATATCGGGATTATCCTCCTTTTGGGTCGAATCGTAAACAAAATCCTTAATCTCTTTGACGGGCCTCCATGCTCGTGTATTTCTAATTTGAATACAACATTGGTCTCGGTAGCGCCGGTAGCCCTCGTCATATGCCTTTTTCAGAAGATACAAAAGGAGCTTCTGATAGGCTGTGATATTCTCATCATCCTTCAGACTGGAGTCTGTGTTGTCGATAGCAAGGGTCGGATTTGTTACTCTGTTGTAGCGCCTCTCCCAGAGTTTGAACTGGTCAAACATTTCCTGGCGGTCTACGATGAGTCGACGGACCCTAAATTCTAGTGTAAATTCATCCCCGTTAATATCCTTGCTGGGCATTTTGCTCGCCTCGAGAGAATCGATACGAGTCATCAGCATCCGGCAATGATTAATAAAACGGTCCTTTACAATTTTGATATTCTCATTTGCATATCCCTGAGGGTAACCATCTGCGTCGCGGGCCTGATCGTCCGGAAACAGGACTCGGGTCCATACCTGGGCGGCCGCGAGAGGGTTGGCACGAATATGAAAATACGCTTTGTTTTCATTGAAATTTATGCAATTTTCAATCTGGGAAATGTCCCATGAATTAATCTCGGTGTTGTGATTGGCACTTCTGATCTCCTCAGCGTGCTCGGGAGTAATTTCCTTCTCGATAGTGTGGACGACCATCTGTTATTATGAAAGGGGTGTTATTTTTTAAGTGCTCGTCGGCGCCGGAACCATCTTGTTCAGGGTTGCTAGGACTTTGATCATAATCTTGTTATTCATATCGATGCTCTGTGCAATTTTGTTCAAAATTACAGGAATGGTCTCACCCTCCTCGGTCGCCATCAGGGACCCCAGGGCCTCGAACAAATCTAGGGGCTCCTCGAATTCCTCGTCCTCATCCTCGTCCATGTCGACTTCCTCGTCTTCGGGGTGAGGCGGCAGGGGCTGACGGGATCTAGAGCTCATTTGTATAATCTCAAAAGAAATTCTAAAGGGGATCAAAACGCGGAACTTTTTTTGTAAATATACTATATATGTCTGGAGCTCTGTTACAACTCGTGGCTTATGGAGCCCAGGATGTTTATTTAACTGGGCAGCCTCAGGTTACCCTTTTCAGATCGAGCTACAAGCGTCACACGAACTTTTCGATGGAGACGGCCCAGCAGACGGTCGGTGGCAATATGACCTCGGGTGGGCTGACGTCGGTGGTCCTTCGCCGAACGGGCGATCTCGTCTCTGATATGTTCATCGTTCTCCAGCCTAACCACATCGGGAACGACAGCTACAACCCGCTGGTCTCTTCGAACGGAGTCAATGGAGTCGATACGTGCTGGATGGCCGAGCGGGCCTTCAGCCAGGTTGAACTCTACATCGGAGGTCAGCTTATTGACCGTCATTATCAGCTCTGGTTCCGTCTTTACGCCGAGGTCTTTATGAACGAGACCAAGAAGCACTCCTACGGAAAGCTGACCTCTTCTCCGGTATTCGATAACGTCACTCCGGTCGCCAAGTCATATGTTTACTTGCCGCTCCTTTTCTTTTTCAACCGGGACCCGGGTCTGGCACTTCCCCTGATTGCCCTGCAGTATCACGAGGTCCGCATAGACTTTACATTGAGCCCACAGTATAAGGATTATTTCGGGAGTAACCAGTTTGCTGTATGGGCAAACTACATCTACCTGGACACGGCCGAGCGGGACCTGTTCGCCAATAAGAAACACGAGTATCTGATTGAGCAAGTCCAGCACATTCAGGGCGACCCGATAAGTTCTTCGGGTGAGTTTGCACCGTCAATAATCAGACAAAATTTCAACCACCCGGTCAAGGAGCTGATCTGGTGCTACCAGTATCAGAACACCGCCGCGAACCCGGATTCTCTCTGGAATTTCACTTCTAATATTCTAGGATCTAACAGCGGGTATATTACGTGTGGCGGGTCGACCGTGACTTTTATGGAGCACGCGGGATGTCCAGTCGAGGCCAATATCTTTGTTACTGAGGATGGTGTCGAGGGCCAGCGCGTAAATGATTACACGACCGTCGGACCTCTGTATAATTTCAGCCTTTTATTCAATGGCCAGCAGCGTATGGCTCCTCAGCTCGGCAAATATTACAATCAGTATCAGCCCTACCAGTATCACAGCGGGAACCCTTACCCGGGCATATATGTCTACTCATTCGCCCTCAAGCCTGAGCAGCTTCAGCCGAGTGGAACCTGCAACTTTTCGAGAATCGACCAGATCGAGACCGTGGCCGCTCTTAAAACGGGCGTGGTCACGACGGCCGCCAGAAGTCAGCAGATGTTCGCGGTCAATTATAACGTTCTGAAGATTGCATCCGGACTGGGCGGTCTCGCATTTTCTAATTAAATTTTCTGGTTATACTATAATATACTATGGCTGGTGGTCTAGCTCAACTCGTTGCCTATGGTGCCCAGGATATTTACCTTTCCGGGCAGCCCTCGATTACATTCTTCCAGGCCATCTATAAACGTCATACTAATTTCGCCATGGAGGATATTCAGCAGTCCGTGAATGGTTCCGCCTCGAATAACAGCCGCGTGACGGTCACCATTGCTCGTAACGGAGACCTGGTCGGTGACGTCTATGTTCGCCTGGTTCCGATTGTCGGTTCCCCGGTCACAACCAACAGTGCCTACGACACGTGCTGGATTGCCGAGCGCGCAATTTCTGATGTGGAGCTGACGATCGGTGGTCAGAGAATCGACAAGCACTACCAGACCTGGTGGCGCCTTCACGCCGAGGTTTTCCTTCCCGAGTCCAAGAAGATTACTTATGGTAAAATGACCTCTTGCGGACTACGCGCCGATGATGGCCTGAACCCGCCGAGCGTCTACTTGCCTCTGCTCTTCTTCTTCAACCGCAACCCGGGTCTCTACCTTCCCCTGATCGCCCTGCAGTATCACGAGGTCCGGCTCGATTTCGATATTGCTCCAAATTTCAGCACCTATTTCGGAAACGGAACTCCGGTCTTTGATGTCTGGGCCCGGTATGTCTACCTGGATACCGAGGAGCGCCGGCGGTTCGCGCAGAAGGGTCACGAGTATCTGATCGAGCAGGTTCAGCACACGGGTGGTGATGCCCTAAACTTGCCGACGGGTGGCGCGAACTCGCAGCAGACCGTCCGGCTCTCTTTCAACCACCCGGTAAAAGAGCTCATCTGGTGCTACCAGAACAGCGATATCATCACAAACAAGAATGGAATGTGGAACTTTACGAACGCCATGGCGACTATTCAGCTGAACTGTGGAGCCTCTACGGGTGGCTCGACGGCACTGTGGTGCCTGCCGCACCAGATCGGGTGCCCTCGTTTCGACACCGCATCCAAGCCGTGGTTCGAGGAAGGTAACGACTCAAACAGTGTGAACGCCCCTCTGGCCTCTTTCAAGCTCATTTTCAATGGTCAGGATCGCTTCAAGGAACAGTCTGGTAAATATTTCAACCAGGTTCAACCTTGGGGCTATCATTCGGGATCTCCCTATCCGGGAATTTATACTTATTCTTTCGCACTCGAGCCCGAGAGCCACCAGCCCTCGGGAACCTGCAATTTTTCACGGATCGATAATGCCCAGGCGTGGATCACCCTCAAGGGAACCACTATCAATACCGTCCAGAAGATGTTCGCGGTCAACTACAATATCCTCAGAATCCAGAGTGGAATGGGAGGTCTGGCCTTCTCGAACTAGGAGGTCTTTGTAGATGCACTGTAGAGCAGCAGCGAAACTGCACCAATTATATATAAGAGACCAAAATACTGCTGGCCCACAACCTGGCTGTTTTTGTCTGTGAGGCCCATATACATATCATAAATTCCAAGGCCGCCCAAAAGTATCACTAAGAGTATCATAAATAAAACTCCGGACATTTATTATATAAGTATAAAATAAATGGCCGACGTTGTTCAAGCCGTTGTGGCGTCACTCCCTGAGGGTGCTTCTATCGCTGAGATTCTCGACGAGGTCAGGAGTCTGCATCTTGAGAATATAATAGGGACTCTTCAGTCTCAAGATTTCGCTTCTGATATTCACCTGATCGAGACGCTCATTCATAAATTTGATTTAATATATGGTGATGTCAAGGTTGTTCTCTCAAAACTAAACTCGGAGATTCTTCATAACCCAGCCCTTGAGATGATATATGACTACTTAAAATCTAATAAGGAAATCCGCCAGGAAGTCCGTAAGGCATGCGGCTGCTTCCCATGCCTCCGGACGTCTGAGAAGCCTTGACCCAGAACGAGGCTAAGAAAATACCGGCCACAGACAGAAGTGTCGCCTGAATCATCTCTCTTGGGTCTTTACGCTTGTTCGGATCCAGAAAAGTCTGGAGTCCCTGCATAACCAAGACCGCCGCCAATATGAAAATAAGAAAGAGTTCAATCATTTAATAATAGTCTAGATAAAAGTTAAAGTCCTAAAAATATAAGACCATGAATTTCTCTTATATTATTGAGAGTATACTTCAGCCCGAGGCTTTTATACAGCCTGTTGCATATGAGCTCGATCCCAAGTGGAAGGATTTCGAAATTGAGCTAGGAAAATTCAAGTCCGAATTCGCGTCGGCCCGGGCTGAACTTACACGGGCTCACCATAGTCACAAGTCCAGAACGGACGAACTGAATGTTTTGAGAATGATGATTGAGAACATAAATTCAGAGGACTTAAAAGAGAGCATCTCTTCTATTGTAGACAAATACGAGACCGAAGAGGGTATCTCTGCCCTGGCTCAACAATGTGGGGAAGCAGCAGGGAAGGTGGCGGCTATGCGGAGTATTTTGATGGACACGAACGCTGAGAGGTATGCCAAGTTTACTTGTTTTGTATGTATGGATCGTCTTGTTGACTTGTTTATTGAACCTTGTGGACACGTCATGTGCGAGCCATGTTGGGCCAGAACCGTGAACAAAGATGCGTGCCCAGGGTGTAGAACCGCCTGCGCTGGAACTAAGAGAATTTACTCGATGACATAAATAGATTGGACCTGAGCAAGTCGTTAAAAGGCTCACCTGACTTTGGCGCAGTGGTAGCGCATCGGACTGTAGTTCCGCTGGTCGTGTGTTCGAATCACACAAGTCAGACGTGGGTAGGCCCTCACACATCAGAAAAGCCTCGAGGGGGAGCCACCTCGTTAAAAACGGCTTGGAAAGGGGCCCCCTCCTTTCCATTTCTGCTCTCATAACTCAGTTGGCTAGAGTGTCAGACACCGCTACGTCGGCTGATATGTTAATCTGAAAGTCGCAGGTTCGACCCCTGCTGGGAGCGTTTTTTAGCTGTTTAGCTCCAGTTAAAAAATTGTCTCAATCTTTTACCAATGGAGAAAGTGTGTTCCAAGTGTGAAGTTTCAAAAAGTATAGATGCCTTTCCAAGTGATCCAAAATGTTCAGGTGGAAAAAGAGGCACTTGTAAAGAATGTCGCCAACCTTCTCAATGGGTTCCTAAAGAAAATGAATCAATAATTTGCAGAAAATGTAAAGAAGAAAAACATCATGATTTATTTACTAAAAGAGGGAAGTATAAGTCATATGAATGTAAAGAGTGTTTGAACACACAAGAGCGAGCACTACGAGCAGCCGACCCCGACGCATGGAACGCAAAAATGCGCGAAAGATATGAACGTCTAAAAGACAGTATTAATGAAACACGGAGATTGAACTTACAGAGGCGCCGAGATACAGACCCGCATTACAGACTTATGATGGCTCTTCATTGTCGCTTATATATGGCGGTAAAGACAAAAACAGGGAAAACTCTTGAATTAACAGGGTGTTCTAAGGATGATCTATTCAAACATTTACAATCAAAATTTACAGATGGAATGACTTTTGAAAATTATGGTAAATGGCATATAGATCATATTCGTCCATGCGCCTCTTTCAATCTTGAAGATCCTGAAGAGCAGAAGAAATGCTTTCATTGGAAAAACCTCCAACCTCTCTGGGCTATTGATAATATTAGAAAGGGAGACCATTGGAACTAATAATCCTGCTCAATCTCTGGTTTACACGTTAATTTGTTCCATATCATTCTGAAAACGCTCACCTCCTCCTTTGGCTGCCAGCGAAACATCTTGGTGTTCGATCTGTTCCACATCTTCTCGTATAGCTCATCTATGAGTTCCAGAATTTCGTGATCATCAATTCCCTTGCGCATATTCCATAATTCTTCACATTTGAATCTTAAATCTTGTGCTTCTTCCATTAAAGACTATTATAACTTAAGATTTAATATGAAAGCAAAAATCCCTCGCGCCCTTCGAGAACAGGTTTGGAGAACCTGGGTAGGAAGGAAATTTGAACATAAATGCCTTGTGACTTGGTGTGAGAATATTATGACCGTCTTCGATTTTGAATCGGGCCATAATATTCCGGAGAGCAAGGGGGGCACTTTAAATATAGACAATCTCCGGCCCATCTGTGCCAAGTGCAATCGGTCTATGGGAGACGACTACACGATTGATGAATTTTCAAGAATTAGCAAAAGGTCTGCACGTTTATGGGAGTGTTTCAAGTATACAGAGCCGTCATCTTCTCCTGTGTCTTCGTCTGGAAGAACATAATGATAAAGACTATGAGAGGCAAGCTGCGGAGCTCACTCAGGTTCGAGTGAATGTAACCCGCGACGCCCTCGAGCGGAAAAGGTATTCTCTTTATAAACCTCCGAGAGGTATAGACAATGACTGAAATTATAGCAAACTGGATCAGGACTTCCAAAAAAGTTTTCCACTTTGCCTGATCCTTTTTCAATTCTGGTGTAAAATTGTCAAGGATCCTGGAGACCACAAAGGCGAATACGAACGAAAGTGCTCCGATCCATGCGACTCCCAAATTTTTCACAAGTTCCAACATACCTACAAGTATTAAAGAAAAAAGACTTTGGAAGAGAGGGGGCGAGTGCCCCTAGCGTCCCCGTAACTCAGTTGGTTAGAGTGCTAGTCTTATGAGCTGGAAGTCGCGGGTTCAAGTCCCGCCGGGGACAAATCGACCACGTAGCACAATTGGATAGTGCACCAGCCTTCTAGAAAATCTACGATTTTTGCCGGAGCCAGCTGGAGGTTGTGGGTTCGAAACCCACCGTGGTCGCCACGCATCAGTGTCCGAGTTTGGTCTAAGGAGAGCGACTTAAGTCCAGTCGTCCGCGACTGTCCGAGCCATCGCTTGCTCTTCGGAGCGCACGGGTTCAAATCCCGTCTGATGCATTTTCGCACCTCATAAAATCTATGTGAATAACAATGGATTTTATGAATTGCACATGGAGTCCTGAAAACGAGGCCCAGGTTTATTTCAGGGTCGCGGACTATACACCAGTTCAGGTTTCTGATTTTCACGAAATTATAAATGAAATTAGAAGTCGGGCGTCCGGTCTCGTGATAAAATTTGATCTCAAAGGGGCCGGACCCAAGACAAGAGAGGAATTTCGCTCTTTATTTAAGCTAATCTGTGACGTGATTGATTATACCAAGGGTGACGGGCTCCTCAGAAAGGTCTATATCATAGGGGCCGGATTCCTATTTAGGTTTCTTTATGGACCATTGAGTCTTTTGATACCAAGGGAAATCAGAGATCTTATTTTATTTTCATAATCCAGTATGGACTGGCTGCGGTTCGAGCCAGCCGATGATATTTTAAATATAGAAATCAGGGTCTCTGAAATGTTGGAATCTCTTCCGGGTGATATTGACAAATATTGTCAGGAAGTGATGTATCCAGTCCTTGATCAGATTCAGGAACTTTGTTTAAGAAAGAACCTGAAACAATCCTGCAAAGTGAATCTGGCCGATGTAAAGTTTCAGAATTTAAACGTCTTGATGCTTATTAAATTTATATGGAATATTCACAATCACACGAAGGATCACTTTTTGATTAATAAATGTGAAATGGCCGGAGGGGACTCGATCTTCGACGCTCTCATCGAGGCTGTCAAGTCCCTTTTACCCGGGGTCCTACGTGACAAAATTATTTTAGGAAGTAAAACAAAATAATTAAAATAAGGTGAATGAATAAAATTTTGTAATTTTGAATTAATAAATATAATTTAAATATGGATGCCAAACCTGGTTCAGTCCAACTTAATTCATGTTCGTGTATAAAAATGGCCTTTTCATTTTCATATTCGGATTCTATCACATCACTATACAATATAGTCATAGGTGAATCTTTCAGGGCCATGGAAAATCGTATAGGCCCTGTTGTATTTGACACGAAATATGCCTGACTCATATAATCTTCCTGTTTTGTCCGGTCGGCTATACAACTTTCTATGAGCCTCTTGATATCTGGATTCCTTTGTTCGGCCGCTATAAATGCGTTATTTATGAACCATCTATTATTCGCAATATGTCCCATAGTTGTAACGGTCGTCTCTAAGAGGGTCCGATTGGCCCGGGATACTATGAGTTTGCTGCTTTCTAATTTTGGTATATTATCGAGTGGCCGAATGGCTAACATATCACAGTCGACCGTGATGCCTCCATAAAGATACAAAACGACATATCGGCCAAAATCAACTTGTTGAATGAAATGTTCATATGAGTCAAATTTGGCGACACACTCGGGTCCATATTCTTCACAGGCCTTCCGGAGCCGCGCATGATCCCACGTCCGATGTTTCCACGTCGGATTCATTTCCCTGAGCCGGTTTACGTTCGAGTGAAACTTCTCCGGAATCTGGTCCCAGCCTTGTATCCATACCTGATGGGTCACTTTCGGTATCGGCATACTTATACACGAGGTCGTTATTTTTTTCGGGCTCTCCTATCGCGCTATTCAAGAGGTCTATGACGTTCCAGAGAACCATCATGACTATGAGATTTCTGTAACTCTCGGTTCTGAATTTTAAAACAAAAATAGGAATCAAAATCCAAAGAGCCCGAGTGACCCACACATTCCCGTGAAGAGCCTTATAGGCCATCAGGGTAGCCAGGACCAGCTTCATTACAAGTTTGACTTAAAAAAAATAAGCCTAAAAAACACAATGAGTGACCTCTTGGTGTTCTATCCCAAGGGGAGCATACTCTACATAGAATTTCTAGGAAAGGCCTATATCGACCGCCAACCCAAGACCCCCGAAGAGACTCTCAAATTTATGAATGAAATTAAGCCAGTCATCGAACAACTTGACGCATATGTTCTGAAGCACGGGCTCAAAGAAGTCATGGAGGTGAACCTCAAGGGAGTCCCAATTTCTAAATTAAATTCAGAAACCGCCCTGAACCTCATGAACATGGTCTCGGACATACGACCCGACAAAGATATCCTCCAGAAGATTGTAATTACTAATACAAATCCTGTATTTAATATGATCTACAAGGGGGTTCGGAACCGCCTTCCTCCGAGAGTCCGAGATATTGTTGAGATTTCTTCAGATTCTAAATTTTTTTAGAACAAATATTATATGGAGGAGGATGAGATTGAATTTCTAAAAAAATTAGAAAGTCAATGCAATGAATACTATCATTACTACAATAAAGAGCGCCTCTATTATTCTCGGCTCGCAAACAGATTCAACATTCCTATTTTGGTGACCTCGGCCATAAATGCGCTTATGGCCGTCGTCCTCAATTCATTTGTTCCTCAAAAATATGTGAGTATTATGAACGCGATATTATCGGCCGGAACAGGTGCGCTCGGGTCGATTCAGATGTATCTCAAAATTAATGATAAATTAACGAACGCGGCACGGTCCGCGCTCGTCATGAGGCGTTTGGCCCTCAGAATCTCAAAAGAATTGAGTGTAGACGTGAAGACGAGTGATGAAGAAACATTTCTTTCTGAATGTTTCACAGAGTTTAACGCGGCTCTCGAACAGAGCAACCCGGTCAAGAGGCACATTAAAAATTTCCTCAAACTAGAAAAGCCCGAACCCTTGGTGGAGCCTCTTTCCAAAACTGCTTCTGATCTGTCTGATACAAATTATACAGACGCCTATTCTCTTCCAGAATCTCCGGAGAGCTCAAGTCCGACCGCAGCCGAGCTTTCGGTAACTCCTCCACTAGAACAGGTGTGAACGGGGCCATTTCATCTCTCGACATTTCAAGAGCTACATCGAGATCGAGACCGTCCACATTGACCCAATAGTGCTCACAGACTTCTCCAGTCTCAGCAACAATACAGTATCCTTTGATAAGACGTGAATTGACATACCCCGCCTTATCAAGAGACTTTTTCAAAAGGGCCACGTGGTATACCACGGCCCCACCGACCTTGTGCATCTTGAGCCGAAGCGCAAGTCGCTTTACAATATCCATTATTAGGGACGGTTAAAAAAATAAGACGCGTATATATTAATGGATCCTATACTTACCCCGAGCAACTCCCGGTTCACAACATTTCCCATCAGATATCCGGACCTGTGGGAACTATACAAAAAGGCCGTCTCGAGCTTTTGGACCGTGGAAGAGATTGACCTCGGGGGCGATCTCAAGGATTGGAATGGACTGCGGCCTGAAGAGCAGCACTTCATCAAGATGGTTCTGGCATTTTTTGCAGCATCGGACGGTATTGTATTTGAAAATCTGGAACTAAATTTCACAAAGGAGGTTCAAATTCCAGAGGCGCGGTCATTCTATGCGTATCAGGGATTTAACGAGAGTATTCACGGTGAGACCTATTCACTTATGATTGATAAGCTCGTCCGTGACCCCGAAGAAAAGGAGCACCTCTTCAAGGCGATCGATACTATCCCGGCGGTCTCCGAGAAGGCTCATTGGGCCCTGTCCTGGGCCGGAAACGATGCTCCGTTCGCACAGCGACTGGTAGCATTTGCATGTGTGGAAGGAATCTTCTTCTCCGGATCCTTCTGTGCCATCTTTTGGCTCAAGAAGCGCGGACTTATGCCGGGTCTTTCGTTTAGTAATGAATTGATAAGCCGCGATGAGGGTCTTCATCAGGAATTCGCAGTGACTCTCTATAAGCATCTTATAGAAAAGTGCCCACCGAAGGACATTCATAAAATTGTTCAATCTGCATGCGAAATCGAGCGTCAATTTGTGACCGAGGCTCTTCCGTGCAAACTCATAGGGATGGATCATGAGGAGATGACTCGCTACATAGAGTTTGTAGCGGACCGCCTCATGACCCAACTTGGACAAGAACCTATTTATGGTTCTAAAAATCCATTTGACTGGATGGAAAACATTAGTCTGGAGGGCAAGACGAACTTTTTCGAAAAGCGCGTCGGCGAGTATTCCAAACAGATGATATCAGAGGGAGACGGTGTTCGATTCGATGAAGATTTCTAGTCGTCCTCGCCCTCTACGTCGGCACCCTCGCAGGTCGACATGTAGTTAGATTTGCCAAATGCTTGTCGGACCGCGCGCCGCATATCGCGTCTCGAGTAGTTCGACGTCTTGGATCCGTAAACAATCTTCCACAGAAAATGCATCAACAGAACGAAAACAATCGAGTGTAGAAGAAGTCCCGCCATCGTCGGGAGTCCCTCTGGGCTCGCGACCCACTTGCCGAGAACTGAGCGAACCAGAACAAAGAGCTTGGGGTTCGCCACCACCAGGAAAACAATCATTGGCAGAATAGCCATCTTTAGGGACATTTAATATTATTTTATATTTTTATTTAGAACCACGGGGCTGCGTAGTTTACTGGCGGCTTGGCTCTCTGCTGAGATTGTAAATTTCTAAGGGTATTGTTACCGGAGTTCGCACGCGGAGGCGGCGCTACGGGTGCCTGCTGGGAATTTGATCGAACCGGAGCCCTGGGAGGAAGTGCCCCGAGCTCGATTCCCTTGAGGTTATTCCGTCCGCCCGGACGTCTGGCCGGAGCGCGCCCGGACACATTTGGAATGTTAAACCTCTGAAGTATTTGAGCATTATAGGCATTTACAGCTTTGAAAAAGTCTGAATAAAGAGGCTTGTCATTCGGGCGCGTAGAGTTCAGAGTCCGATTGTTATTCTTGGAGCGTCCCAGTTGTTTGTATAAATTTACGTTATAAGCACCAGTATTGGCGTTCAAAAGACCGGCCATAGTCATATTCAAATTTTTAAGTTTATTGGTAGCAATATTCACCTGAGCAATTGCAGGAGCGGCCGGGGCGGTTCCTACTGCAGCGGCTACTGCGGCCGAGTTGGCGTTACGAGATGCCCGAACAACTTCGGCGACTCCCTGAGAAATCGCATTTTTATAACGCATGTTACCATTTCCGGACGGACTATTTAAAAGGTTCTTTATTTTTGTGGAATTTCGTTTCTCCCAAGGTGGTAGAGCATTAAATGCCGCAATATACTTGCGGAGCGAGGCCCTGAGCGCATTCGATCCCGCGACTTGCACCATGGTTTTGGCATTTGCCGGAGTTAAAGTTCCCCTCTGACGACTGAGTCTCGCACCCATCTTGAGGTATACCTAGAAAAAAAGTCGTGTAAGAGCCACATAAAGACGTGAGCCCTGTATACAGTAGAAGAGTCAAAATGGCAGTCCGTATGTTCAACACTTTCAATGCTTCCGAGGTCACTTTCAGCGAGGTTCGCAAGAACAAGCAGGGAGGCAAGGTGGTCTATCTCAACAGTTCTTCCGGTCAGAAGCTTCTATTCCAGCTTCCCAAGATGCGCGCGCCGTTTGGTCTGAGCGAGTATCACGACGAGAAGTCGGGCAGCACAACCTACAGTCTGCCTCTGAGTCTTGAGGATCCGGCCGTTCTCAAGAGCTTTCAGGATCTCGATTCGTCCGTTCTCGACTTCATCACGAAGAATTCCGAGGAGATTCTAGGTAAGAAGATGAGCCGCGAGGTGATTTCCGAGGGCATCTACAAGTCGCCCATCAAGCAGAGTTCCAAGGAGGGTTACTCGCCTACCCTCAATCTGAAGGTTCTCGTGAATTACAAGGACGGTTCTATTGGCACCGAGGCCTATTCGGCCAGTCGGCAGCAGGTGCCTCTGACAGACCTCGAGAAGGGCCAGTTTCTCAACGCGATTGTTGAGATTAACCAGATTTGGAGGACTCCAGCCGGTGTGGGAGTCTCGATCCGGGTTCACCAGGTGATGTTCGCCGCGACCAGCAAGCTCAAGCCGTGCGCTTTTCTCGCCGTCGACGATTCCCCCGAGCCCGAGGTCGAGTCCGAGACCGAGGATTCCAGCGATATTAGTGTTGATGGAGAGTGAAAATTAAATATGTGTAATAGTAAGAATGAATTGGATAAAATCGTCTCAGTTTCAATTTGTCCAGAACCCAGATAGGCATTATGTATTTAGAAGAAATAACACGGGGAACACAGAAATAGACGTCCCAAAGAACATAACAACCAAGGGGCGCGCGCGCATGTGGCTGCTGGCGCATCCGGAAGCCCCTACGCGGTTTCGGCGGAAGAAGGCCGCGGTCAATATGAGCGGAGTAGAGATTATTAAGCAAAATAATGGGACCGTGGCTATCAGAAAGCACCTCGGTCTCCCGGGTGCCTACACCTACTTTACTTTTCCAATGAAAAATCCGACTCAGAAAAATATAGAAACTGCGCTCAAGCCCGTTCACATTTCTGCATTTAATTCAGAAAAGAACACGTGCGGCTTGCGTAGCCACTTAAAGACTTTTCTGCAGGTCGGAAAAGGTCGACAGGGAATTGTTTTTAAGGCGACAAAAGGCTCTGAAACTTTTGCGATCAAGGTGGTCCCGCACGACCTCCTCGCGGAGAGGCGCCGGGAGAAGCAACCGGGTATTGTTGAATTCGATATTCAAAAGGCCATAAGCGATGTTGTGCCCCGGGGAGTCGTCATGCCCTATCAGCTTATGCATTGCATGGATTTTATCAAGCCGGCCGAGATAAATATGAAAAATGTCCAAGATCCTAAGCATTTCGACAAGTCTAAGCAGACCATCCTGACTATGCAGTGGTGCAATGGAGGAACGCTCGGGAGCCGATGCAAATCAGGAAAGGTGACTGACGATTTTCTATTTACCGGAATGATGGATATACTCAAGACTCTCGCGGAGATTCGCAAGACGTATCCCGATTTCAGACATAACGACTTGCATATCGAAAATGTGTTTTTAAATAATGACCAGTTTCTGATGGGTGATTTTGGCTGGGCCCGGCTCAAGAAGAACGGAACGAACCCCGCGGTCAACACGGCCAATGGGACGACTACCGCATCATTCTGGGGTGTCGGGCCAAAGACCGACCCTCGGTATGACCATCACCTGTTCCTCAATGAACTCCGTGAATTTGTAATTAAAAATCCTGGAAAATTCCCAAAGACGGCGAAGTTTTTGGAAAAGGCGGTCCCTAAGGGATATCGCGGACAGACCAATGGACACGTAGTAAATTACCGTCTCATATATGACGATCCGTGCCCTGGCCTTCCGGATCTCAAGGAGCTCATGGGCTTGGCTCCTATGCGCCGGATGGAGCTCAAGCCGTCTGTGTCCAATCTGACAGAAGGCAAGGCTCGCCTACGCAAGAAGCCCACGCGGCCTTTCACCTCTCTGAACCTTGTTGCGGCCCGTGCGAAGCTCGGCCGAAAGGTTGGTCCCAAGGCCATCGTAAAAGCGACCGAACTTGTAAAAGTCTTGAGAAAAATTAGTAAAATTCGAGAGAAAAGGGTGACTTCGGCCAATTTGCAGGAGGCTCGGGCCAAGCTCAAGAAGCCCAAGAAGCCCAAGGAGAAGAGTCCCCAGGGGTGGCGCAATGTCAAGGTCCCTGTTGCAATGACAAAGACTGCCGCATTTAACAAGATGATCACTAAATTTTGGACTAATAATGGAAAAAAGTCTGGGGCGAACCCCAATCTTCCCAACTATTTCCAGAACGCTTGGAACCGGGCAAAAGCCAAGGCCCTTGAGGTGATCAAGAAAAACATGGCCCTGAAAGGACTGGCCCCCTCTCCAGTCGTAGCACCGCTTCCGGTGAAAGTTGCACCACTGATTCCCCGGCCACCCGTGGCTCCCCTTTTGAAGGGTAAAAAGTATATTGAAAAGCCCAAGGAGCGCAAGGCTATCGTGATAAACGCCCCGACACTGGCTCGTAAGAGCCCGTCCTCAGGACGCGTGAAGATTTTGGGCGCCTCAGGTCGAATGGTCTATGCGGACCTCCTGTCCATACCGGACCTGCAGGCCTTCGCGGCCCGGCACAAGGTCGATGTGAAGGGTGCCCGGTCGAAGATTGAAATCATCCAAAAGATTTTGTCCAATAAAGGTAAATGAAGATGATTCTATGGGGCTTGATAATTTTGATCCTAATTTTGATAATTAATAGACTTTGGTCAGTTTCGAACTATGATAGGTCCCCGGCAAACAAGGGGGACATTATTGTATACGGTTCCAAGACCTGTCCGTGGTGCGTCAAGCAGGAAAAGTGGCTGACGGATAACGGTGTCCCGTATACATTTGTGGACTGCAAGGATGGAAATTGCCCAAACTTTGTGGACGCCTTCCCAACCTTGATGATTAATAATGAAATTAAGAAGGGTTACACAGAACTCGGTCCGCCGAGTTCCTACCCATCACCCTCGCAGATCTAGCACTTGAAGGCTGCCAGAGCCACTGCGAGAACGAACGTGTGCCAGAGGGAGTCGACCGGCTTGAGGATCGTCACGTGGGGCACGAGGGACTGGTTCCATAGGAACCGGAGGAAGAAGGTCATCAATATGATGTAAATAAGCAGAAGCAGGATGTTCTGAATGAGCTCGGCCTGAGTCTTGGACTTCATAAGATACGACATTTGTTATTATGTATGTGGAAAAAAAAATATACATAATAATAAGATGGTTCTGGTGAGGACCAGGGTTTACAAATTGAAAAAGACTACACCAAACAAGGCTGGAGCCAGCCGAAACGCGCCAAATCCCTGGGCCCCAAAGTATACCTGGGCTCCCTGGGGGACAAAGGGTGTCGTCCACGATAATTGCTATGATTACGCACTCGGTTCATATTCAAACAACAGAACTTCCAAGAGTATCCCGGGCGACCGGAGTAAGATAAGCTCGGCCGGAATGACCTTCCGGACTTGTGCGGGTATATCAAAGCGTGTCCTGGCCGACAATCCCGGAAATGTTTACAAAATGAAAACTCCTGGAGAAAAACCAAAGGCTGGTTTCTACAAGGTTATGTGCTTTGTGGCTCCCTCGAACGACTTTGGGGATCCGACGGGTGACTTTCACTGGTATAAGGAAATTAGCGGAATCAGGTATAAAATTAGACAGGGTGACACTGTGGCCGCCCTGGCTAAATTTTTTAAGGTTCGTCAGTCTGTTATTATTGCAGCCGTTTCCAAGGGAAGCCGCCCGATAAACACGAGCGATGGCCGGGTCGCCAACAATAATACAGAGTTACGAGTTCTAAATAAATATAATTCAAATTCAAATTCTCCTAAATTACCGATCGGAAAAGTTATCGAATTTCCAGTAAAATTATGGAGTCACAAAACTGGCTGGGCAGGTGGGCCGCTTATCGTCGACGCCTCTGGAAACACAATCTCGGACCCAAGAAAGGCTGACCGTAATTACACCCCGGGCTTTCACTACACTAAATTCTGTTCGGCCTACGGTGTCCGCAGAGGGTTTGCCAAGACTGGAAATAATTTAAACCGAAACAGGGTCAACGTAAACCGAGTCCCCCAAGCACGTCCATAAGATCTTCACCCGGATTTATATCAAAGTGAATATCGGTATAAAATCTGGTGTTTCCAGGAGGAATTATTTGTCTAAAGTCAAGTCCGAACCCTTCCGTGATGGGCAAAATATTTGATGTCGAAAAATTGTTCACAGAAACTGTAGAATCTTCAGTGCGTTCTATAATGAGTCGGCACCGATAGCTCGGGACATCGAACGGGACTCGACACATCGGGCAGGTGGGGTCCGGGCCGGTGCAACTCGCCTTCCATCTGTTTAGACATTTTAGATGAAATTCATGATCACAGCCAAGTTTTCGTTTTTGGCTATGGGCATTCATATTCGTGAGGCACACGGAGCACTGAGGACCGTTGTGTTGCCAGCACCGTTCTTGACCTTCTTTTAAAGTTTGACGGCAAGTTCCCCCTGATAAAGTCGGGGCCCCACACTGCATTATATTTTGTATCCATTAATTTTGGGAACGATTTGCGCGCCGGGCCCTGGCCAAGTCAATCTCAAGGGACCTGATGGCGTCCCTATATTTTTCACGAATATTCTCTTCTACATTTTTGCGAAAGACAACCAGAGGATCGTCGTCCTGTTCCATTCGACACGTCGGACACTCGATCGAAGTTTCAAACCACTTCATTATACATTTGGAATGAAATACATGACGACACTTGAGCTTCTTATCATTCCTCTTCGTGGCCTCGAGACAGACCGTGCAGGTCGTCGAAGCGTGGGCCCGGCACTTCCCGTCCTCGACCGCCTTGTGCTTGCATTTCTTTCCACCGAGCGTCACGGAAGAACAATTCATTTTACTATTGTAGCAAACGAATAATTTCTTCGTGAATTTCCTCGGGGGTTCTCTCTGCGTCTATAATTATAACTTCACATGGCAATTTTGAAATTAAATTGTTATACTCCGAATCCAACTCCCTGAGATAATCAAGGTCTATACCCGAATCACCCGCCTGACCCCTGAGGCTCATGTGTTCGAACGCCTTCTCTGGGCTCTTCTTCAAAAATATATACAGGTCCGGATACCAAACAAATTTGTCATAAAATTGAGAATAGGTATGGTCCTCTCCGTCTGTAACAAGCCCCCTGTTCACAAGGACCTGCCAAAATACAGTCTTTGAACTGGCCAAGGATCTTTCATAAACGACGGGCTCTGGATGATCTATCGGACGCTGGGTCTGAAGAATTACCATGTGAAAATAAAATGCCCAACGGCTCGGGTCCTTATAAAATTCTTCGAGAGGCCACTTGTCTAGGGGCTCTCGGTGAACTTTCCATCCCTTTTTTTCAAGGAGATCAAGTTGAGTCGTCTTTCCAGAACCAATGTTTCCATCCACAATGACCCGACGACTCATTATTATTTATACGACGTGTGTCTTTATTACTCGAGCAGATTCTTATACTCATAAGCGCTTGAGGACGAAAGACCGACCGGTTCGAGAATATCTGTATCGGCCACCTTACCATTCATAGTGACCCCACATTTACCCGACATGGTCATCACACATTGGCCATCCTTGACCATCAGAGGAGGCGCTGGAGTCATGGACACGGCCGGGGTGCTCGGACCCTGCATCGGAACCGCTGGGACCGCTGGGACCGCCGGGACCATCGGAGCCGCCAGGGCCGTCGGAGCCGCCGGGACTGCTGGAGGGGCCGTCGGAGGGGCCGGGACTGCTGGAGGGACCGCCGGGGCGGCGTCAAAGTTGGAGTTCCGTCTGAGTAAAATTATGAGAATTACGAACAGAACGACAATGGTGGCAGCCTCCACAAGATACTTCATATTACTAAATTCAAAGTTTTTATTTTCTGCAAGCCGCGTCGTTGAGTGGCAGCTTCAGGTCCTCGGGGGACATGGACTGCAGCTTCTTGCGGTAGGTGAAATTATCCTGGAAGGCGATTTTATTATCAGACATTATCTTGTCGTTAAGAATCTTGGACGCGGAGAAGGACGTGATACAGCGGCCATCGGCCATTCCCATACGCTGAGACATTTACTATTCAATTACATTTTATTTTGACAAAATTTCTACCCACTCCTTGAATTTAGCCCCCAAAATAACATCGAACAGCTCTGGGGTCGCGACCGGCTTGACTAGGGCGTCGGTCGTGATGGTCCGGTTGATGATTTCGTAGGACAAAGCGATCTCGTCGAGCGTCTGCGCTCCGGTGACAATTATTCTGCCCGTGCTGAAGACGCTCGCGGTGACCTGCTTCATACCTGGCGCCGGAGCGAACTTGATCTTGACCGCCGAATATCTATCTGGATCGAATGTCACTTTGAACATATTGTTCGAAAACTTGGCGATGACGGCGCGGAGGTTCACAGATGCGTTCAGTGAAAAGTTGGTGTTGATCATACTGATGCTTATATCACCAACCGGAACCTCCTTCTCAAGGTCCAAAACTATACCCAAAATAAAGGATAGTTGTTTCATAATTCGCTTGCAGTCGATAAAGTCGGCGCAACCCGCAACCTGAATCGAACCGTTCGGGAAGAGTTTGACGCTCTTGCGAGAATACTGGTCCTGATAACCGATAGTGACCTGGTTATAGAACGCGGTATCCTTCAGCTTCCACTCGAAACCCCGAAACTTGGAACCCTTGCGGCGAACTGTGATAGAACCCATCTTTGCGAAATTTTCTTTAAATTTAGCCAGATCGATAGTCTGGATAAATTTAGAGCACATCGTGATGGTCGTGACCCGGACCCACGATGGTGCCGGACGACCCGGAAAGTGCTTGATAACGCCATCTCGAGCCGCATCCAACTTCTTGATATAATCGAATGTGACGTCCATTGTTGTTAAACCTATATCGCCCTCGACTACCTTGACCTTCACACGACACTTTTTTTAGCGGCCCGACGAACCACATTCGCAAAAGGAGTCTTTTTGATATAAGATTTAGCAATCTTCTTGTAATAGGACTTGAGGTGCTCGTCATTGGGATGAATGTTATTCGTCTTGGTAATTTTGTGTGCAATTATGGAAATCAGTTTCTGTTTCTTTACCGAATTTAAAAAGTTATTGAGTGCACCATTTCTGATGCTAGGTTTGTTCAATAGAGAAATTGTCTTTTTGTGACCCCCGAGTTTCTTTACCGCCTTTATTGCTTCGGGGGTCGCACCCTTGATCTTGGCCTCTTTGATATTTCCGGCCGTTTCATTGAGAGCCTCGGCGGCGATTGCCAATTCGGGCAAACCCCCCGGGACGGTTTGAAGAGCCTCGACGATTGGTTTATTGGAATTTCCACCTGGAATTTTGGTGTTTACCAGAAGGGGCTTGGAGTTCGAGGGCAGGGCCGGAAGGGGCTTGGAGTTCGAGGGCAGGGCCGGAAGGGGCTTTGGCCTAAACGCGTTCCCGAGGAACCCGTAGTTTGCAGGAGGTGCTGCACGGGGCTTGAACGCATTCCCGAGGAACCCGTAGTTTGCAGGAGGTGCTGCACGGGGCTTGAACGCATTCCCGAGGAATCTGTAATTTGCAGGAGGTGCACGGGACTTGAATGCGTTCCCGAGGAATCTGAAATTGGCGGGAGGTGCACGGGACTTGAATGCGTTCCCGAGGAATCTGAAATTGGCGGGAGGTGCTGCACGGGAATTCCCGAGGAATCTGTAATTGGGCGTCTTCAAAAGTCTCTTTTGACTTTCGAAAGCATAATTCACCATAGAATTGTTTGTCCTTCCTAAATTTGTCTTTATAAATATCAAATTTTGTGGAGTTTTTGCCCTTTTTATTTCAATCAAGAGGAGTTTAACAACATCCTCGCGACCCTTGAAAGACTTGGGCAATTTACGCAAAAGTTCTCCGATGGCACGAATTCTCGCACCGATCGGAGCCTGTGCAAGTTTTCTCATATTGGAAGTAAATTTCGAAAAAATATTGCTCGTCATTTCATTTTTGGCGACCGGCCCTAATTCTCCTTTTAAAATTTTAAGAATAGCCTCTTGAGGGCCATCAGTAGAAACTCTGCGAGCTATTCCGGCAGCGACCGGGCCCGGGAGCTGTTCTCCGGCCGTGAGCAACAATGGGATCGGACCCGTCTTCACGAGCTGTTCAGCGGCCCCGATCCCTAATTCTCCTTGAAGAATTCTCAAAACTGCCTCTTCCGAACTGTTCTTTGTCACCCTTTTAACAATATCCGAAGTGACATTCTTTGATACGTTTTCTCCTGAACTTGCATTTAAAATTGCGTTTAGGGGGGCCCGTTTCACCAGCTGAGCCGCACCTTCACGACCCATGCTTCCCTTGAGAACATTTTTAAATTCTAAATTTGCACCATTTTTGGAATTTGCCTGATCCTTGATAAGTTTTATAATTTTTTCAGTGACCGACATATCCTGGTATGGACCCAGAAAAAAAGGTGTCTTGTAAAAGTCAGAGTATCAACCGGGACAAGGGGATATCAAGCAAAAAAGCATGTCTGGACTCAAGACCCGCCTGATCGCACCCTATCAGCACGACGGTGTTCGATGGCTCGCAAAGCGCGAACTCGACACCAGTTACCCCGGGGGCTTCCTGTGCGATGAGATGGGCTTGGGCAAGACGGTCCAGTTGATCGCAACAATGCTCATTAACCCAAAACCCAGAACGCTGATCATCGTCCCCAAGTCGATCGTGGGTCAGTGGTGCCAGGAAATCGCACGGTTCGCACCCCGTCTCAAGACGCACGCATTCGACGGAGTCAAGCGGAGTTTGCCCGATGCTCTTCCCGATGTGGTTGTCGCACCGTATTCGGTTCTGCCCTGGCGCCCCGGTGCGGCACCCTGTGCCCTCTTGGCGGTTCAATGGGACCGGGTCATCCTCGATGAGGGTCACGAAATTCGAAACAAAAAGAGCAAGGGTCACATGGCCGCGATGCAAATCAAGGCGCCGATTCGTTGGGTCGTGACCGGCACGCCCGTCTTCAATTCGATGAAGGATTTCATTGCCCTTTGTGCATTTGTTGGCATTCATCGCGATGTGGTCCAGGGATATACCGATGAGATTCGCGCCAAGTATGTCCTACGCAGAACAAAGGAGGACGTGGCCAAGGTGAATTCGCGACTTGAGCTGCCCCCGTGCGATTTCCAAAATATCGAACTCGAAATGCATCCCGAGGAGCGCGACCTCTATCACACGGTCTTTCTCGACGGCCAAGCCTTTGTTCGACATGTGGTCCAGTCCGAGAACCAGGCCATCCACCAGATGGCCATGCTCGAATGCCTTCTTCGCGTGCGCCAAGTGATGACGTGGCCTCAGCTCTATTACGATGGGATGGCCATCAAGGCGGAGTCGGACCCGGAGCCTTGGCTCGGCCGTTCGAAGAAGATCGAAACCCTGATCGACCTCATCAAGACGCACCCATCCGAAAAGTCCCTGATTTTCACTCAATTTATGGGAGAAATGGACGAGATTCAGACGCGGCTCACCGCAGAGGGCGTCCCGACCCTGCGAATCGACGGGTCGGTCACCAAGGAGCAGCGCGACATTCGAATTGCGAATTTCAAGAAAGCGACTGGTTCGGTCGCATTCATCATCCAGATCAAAGCGGGCGGGGTCGGTCTCAACCTGCAGGAGGCTACGCGCGTCTACATCACCTCACCGGCGTGGAACCCTGCGACCGAGCTCCAGGCGATCGGCCGGGCCCACCGGACGGGCCAGACCCAGAAGGTGACTGTTCGCCGCCTGATTTACGCGGGAGAAGAGGCGATGCCATCAGTCGAACAGTCGATTATGCATCTTCAAGAAGCCAAGGCCAAGATTTGCGCGGAGATTCTCAACGACAAGCGGCTCGCGACCCAGGTCCCCAATTCGTCCAGGACGAAGATTACAATTCATGCTTTGAAGAAGATATTTGCTGTGTAAATTAAAATACCGCCTCATATTAAATGTCCGAGTCCCGTGCTGTTAGATTTCACCAGGGTGATGCGTCCCTTAAGAAAAACCCCAAGGGGGAGATTGTGAGCGCGGCCAAGTCCAAGGCCGAGAAGTCGAACCCATGGATAAAGGCGGTGATGAAGGCCCGCAAGGCTCTCATCAAGTCGGGAGACTTAGCCAAGGGCGAGTTCGCCCCAGTGAAGGGTAAGCTCCTGGCAAAGGCTCATGAAATTTATAAAAAATAAATGATACTTATAATATACAATGGCGGGTGGAAAGTTCAGAGCTATGGTGATGGCATGTTTTCTGCTGTCCGCCGCGACCTTTATCCTGGCCAACGGCGCCATTGCCCAGGATTGCATAAACAGCAGTCCGGATTATTCCAAGAAGAACGCGAGCAACGGTAATTTTGTCCTTGGGATGCTCATCTGTGCTCCCATGTGTATTATCTGTGCAATCATTGCATTCGTAGTGGCGGTCCGTATGCCCTAAAATAAAATTCATTAATATTAATGGCCGCCCAGGGCGTTTATAACGGTCTGGCCGAGGTCGGAAAGATAAAGGCGACCATTGGACTCGTGGTCGCGGTCTGCGTAGCACTGAGCTGCTGCGCATCAGGTGGAATGACCTTAGCTGATAAGCACACAGCTCAGGCCACTGCATCAGTTTCTAATGTAAATTGTGCTTCGATGACTAACCCATGCTATGCACCGGCGTCTTATACAGTCTCCGGAAAAGAATATTCGATCCAGACAACTTGGCCTAATAAAGAAACCCCTTCGACGATTCCGGTTTCTTATGATCCAAAGAACCCTTCCGACGGGGTTCAGGGTAATTCTCCCGTTCTGTTTGGTATAGCAATGATAATATCCGGATTTTTATTAGTCATTTGCGGTTACCTGATTTATCATTTAACTACAAAATATAAACCTCTCGCGGCAGTCCAAGGTGCGAATGCCATAGCACAACTCATATAAATGCACAAGCCCCCTTGGCCAATACAGGTTGTGGTTCCTCTTCGAACAGAGACCCCGCGAACCTTATCTGATATGATCGCACGGTCAGACCCCAATTTTCATTGAAAAAATAAGTCGAATCGACATCTACAATGCATTGTAGTTCGAGACCTCGAAAGAGACCTTCCTGAATATCCGGGGAGATCTGTTTTGAATTTTCATCAAAAATATACGTGGCCTCATCCACCTTGACTCTCAGTGACGTGGTCGACTTGAGGTTCGAACTAAAAGGCTCTTGGGGGCACAAGTGCGTCTCGAGATTCTTCCACCATTGAATAAAGTCGGGTCGGTCTTCAAAGTCTACATTCATACTTTTATAGGCTGAGAGACCCCACGTGCTTTTTGCTCTTGGAATCTGGAATCTCAGTGGGCCACCCTCATAGAGGAATTTTGAGCGCCCTTTGGCCCCCGGAATTATTTCAATTCTATCAAGGTCTACATCGGACCATAAGACCATTTTAAATTAAAATAGTTTATACTTTTAAGTAACATGGCTTTTAGTCTTAAACAGCCATTGGGAGGAATGAATGCTCGCGCGTTATGGGCATCTCTCGCATCCGTGCCGACCCAGCTTGCACGGACCAGAAGCACGAGTCCTCGTCGTCGCACGCCCCCGAAGGCTTCGCCAGCACCCGCGCCTCCCAGAGTTTCTCCGCGGAGACCCAGCCCTCCCAGAGCCTCTCCGCGGAGACCCAGCCCGCCAAGAGCTTCGCCCCGTAGACCCAGCCCTCCGAGAGCCAGCCCTTCGAGGGCCAGTCAGGCATATAAATCAGGAGTTCTATCGGCTCATAATCGTCTATCTTCGAACAACTGGAAGCAAAAGGCCGAGCGCGTCTACGAGGCTTTCAGAAACGCAGGTTTAGCTAAATACCATACTAAAAATATGTGGATAAAGAATGTCACTCGTATATACGCCAACTACAAAGGAAGACTAGCACATGGACGCGCCTATGGTATGACCGGTGGGAGGCATTATGCATCGCAGGGTGACCCGGACTACATTCCATCAAATCATCCAAAATATGAAAGTTTAAGAAGACTCCGTAACAATATTCAGATCTAATTCGGTGAACCAGGACTCATTAGTCACGAGCGACATAAACGACCCGTTCGAGCATATTATTTCTACATTATAAGAATATTCTGAATAAAATATTTTTAAATCATCCTCTATTATCAAATCTACCGGGCGTCGTATCACATGAAAGTCATGTAATCTAAAATTATGAAGTGTCTTACTCGTCTCATTATATATCAATCCTAATCTGGGGCGATCCAAACCGGGTGGTATCGTTACGGGGCCGGGCTTAATTTTAAATTCCAAAAGGGTATCTATTGATGGTTTCGAATCTTTTATGATTTTTATAATTAAATCGTCCGGTAAATTTTTCCAGATGTCTGGATCCATCTTTTATCTAAACTTAATTTGTTTATTTACAATCACATGATCGCGCGATTTGAAATCTCGAGAAACCACCTCTATTTCATACTCGTCCCAGCCCATATTGAAGACGTGTAAAATTTGTTCCCGGATCTGATCGAACTTTATGCCCCTTCGGACGGCGGTTCCTCCAAACCAGACGAATTGTCGGAGAGTCAAGGACTCTGTATTATTCGTTTCGAAAATTGAAATTCTGATTTATTTTCAATTTTCGAGGCAAAGACGGACGTCTATGTCATCCGTAAAACTTAAAATGAGCCTGACCAGGTCACACGGAAGTTCCTTCCATATTTGGTCCATATGATACTTGGGCCCAAACTCTTTAAATTGGTTGGCGATTCGGCTGAGGAGGAACCGTAGAATACTTGCCGTTTCCATAGTTATAAGCTTTGGTTCCATTAATTGTCTTATATTTGTTGAGACCCTTGCGGTATACCGGAACATTTCCATGATTCGTCGGAGTCTTTAAGAGCTTGTATCCACGGGCCAACATACCTATATGTTTTCCTGTTTCACCCAAAAATGAGCGCGGGGCTTCCTTAATCACGCGGCTCGAACTTCCCATATTTCGAAAAAGGCCCTGTGCGCCCATAGCCGCATTTGAGTGTCTATAATTCAAGGAGGCCATTTATATTTGCGTATATAATTATCCTGAACAGGTCTCACAGTCTCGCGAGCAGGCCAGGACCGGGACTGTGACCTGTTGAGCCTTGGCCTTTGGCCGAGTCCTAAGATAGTAAAGTCCGGTCTTGAGTCCCTTCTTCCATCCGTAGATGTGCATCGAGCTTAGCTTGGCCTGTGAAGGATCCTCCATAAATATGTTGAGTGACTGGGACTGGTCGATGTAGGCCCCGCGGTCCGCGCTCATATCGATGAGGGATTTTTGAGGAATTTCCCAAACGGTCCGATAAATCTTCTTAATTTCAGAAGGCAAGTCGAGGTTCTGGACCGAGCCACCCGCTCGGACAATTTCCGTCTTGATTTCGGGTGTCCACTTTCCAAAGTTCTGGAGAGTTTTGACGAGGTGCTTATTTACCATCACAAACTCTCCGGCCAGAGTTCTCCTCAGGTAGATGTTCGTCGTGTAGGGCTCGAAGGCTTCGTTATTTCCGAGAATCTGTGCAGTCGAGGCGGTCGGCATAGGCGCGACCAAGAGCGAATTCCGGAGGCCCCATTTGGCGATCCTCTTCTTGAGACCGTCAAACCCCGGTCTATTCAATCCCCACATATCAAACTGAAGCTTCCCATTGTGTGCGGGCGAGCCCCGGAAGGTTTCGTAGGGTCCCTCCTCCTCTGCCATCTTGCAGGACTCCTCGAGGGCCGCGAAATAAATAGCCTCGAAAATATCGGTATTCAGTTTGCGTGCGACCATATCGTCGAATGGGAGCCGGAGCATCATGAACACGTCCGCGAGACCCTGAACACCGATGGCGATCGGTCGGTGCCTAAGGTTCGACTTTCGGGCCGGCTCGGTCGGATAATAATTGCGGTCGATGACCCTATTCAAATTTCGAGTCACGACGCGAGTCACTTCACAAAGTTTCGCAATGTCAAACTCTCCGTTGCGAACAAATGCCGGGAGACTCAGAGAGGCCAGATTACACACGGCCGTCTCGTCTGGTCCAGAGACCTCCATAATTTCGGTGCAAAGGTTTGAAGATTTGATGGTCCCGATATTCGCCTGGTTCGACTTGGAGTTCACGGCATCCTTATAGCACATATAGGGCGTTCCGGTCTCGACCTGAGACTTGAGGATGGCATTCCAAACGTCACGAGCCTTTAGGACTTTGCGAAACTTTCCCTGAAGAACATACTTGGAATAGAGCTCATCAAATTCGCGTCCCCAGACATCTGGAAGTCCCGGGCACTCGTTCGGGCACATCAAGTGCCAATCCTGATCGTCCTCGACCGCTCGCATAAAAATATCGGGAATCCAAAGGGCCGTGAACAAGTCTCTGCAACGCATCTCCTCGTCGCCCTGGTTCAACCGAAGCTCCAGAAACTCCATAACGTCTGCGTGCCAAGGTTCGAGATAAATCGCAAAGGACCCCTTGCGCTTCCCTCCTCCCTGGTTCACATACCGGGCCGTGTTATTGAAGACCCGAAGCATAGGGATGATACCATCCGCGATTCCGTTCGTTCCCTTGATCTTTGAGCCGTTCGCTCGAATGTTCGAACAGTGAATGCCGATTCCCCCGGACCACTTGGAGATGTGGGCACACTCCTTGAGAGTCTCGTAGATTCCATCAATCGAATCATCCTTCATAGCGATCAGGAAACAGCTCGACATCTGGGGCTTGGGCGTTCCGGCGTTGAACAGGGTCGGAGTCGCGTGTGTAAAAAACTTGAGCGACATAAGGTTATAGGTCTCACGGACTCGAGCAAGGTCCTTGCCGTGAATACCGAGTGCGACCCTCATAAATAGATACTGGGGCGTTTCGCCCTCGTTGAGATAGCCCTTCTGAAGTGTCTTGATTCCGAAATATCCAAAAAGATAATCACGGGAATGATCAATCCACGAATCAATCTCTAATTTGAGGTCCTTCATCAGACTTTCAGAAACGACCCCTTTGGCGTGCAGAGAGACCATCGCGTCCGAGAAGGAACTCGGGCACGTCTTCTGAAGGTTCGAGACTGTGATTCGCATCGCGAGTGTTTCATAGGCCGGGTCCTCCGTAATCATTCCGATCGCAACCTCGGCCGAGAGCTCATCTATCTGTGATGTAGAAATACCATCATACATTCCATTGAAACATTTCTGGGCCACTTTGGCCGGCTGGACATTTAGAATTTCGAATTCAGGAGCAGAATTGAGTTTTTGGATCCGGTCCGTGACCTTGTCGAAGAGCATCTCGACCACTGCCCCAGAGCGCTTAGTGACCTTCATTTCCATTTAAAATGGTCCACTTTTTTATGTGGGCTAATCTCAATGGAGACCTATGATCTCAAGCCGATACGGAAGGTCACCGGGACCCCTCTCAGTAATGCATTTTTCTCTGAATTCAACCGTCAGACGATCCATAAATCTATTCGGGAAAGCGTCAAGCGCCAGACTGGCCAGGCCATCGACCGTCAGAACGATCAGGACCTTCAGGTTCTTATGAAGGTGGTCTATACCGATATGGCCCGTGATATGTATACGGACATTCGCAATCAGGTCAGTGCAATGAATAACGAGACGGTGATTCGCGCCACGGGGACTATCAGAACCGGATTACTTCAGCAGGTGTTTTATATGCGGGACATTTCGCAGAACCGGGTTCCGAATGCCCTGCCCATCAGTTCGAGCAGTTTTGGAACAGATATCAACACAAATTATAATTTTGGAGTATAGTAATGAGAGCTCTTGATGATATTCTCTTTGGATTTTTGATATTTTTCGTAATTGAGCGCCTCATCCGGCTTTTCAGCAACGCGGTCATCGAGCCCTGGGCCCAGACCCGAACAGACAACCCGAACGTGGTCGAGAACTGGAAGCTCGGGACCGAGGCTGTGTTCCTGATCATGGCATGCGTTCTCGTCTACAGATTCAGAAAGCCACTGGCTTCACTCACGACTTAAAAGATACAGCGCTTATACCTGTAATGAATAGGTTTCGCGATGAGACCGCTGAGATTTGCAAGCAGAAAGGCTGGGACAAAGCACCTATCAGCGCAGTCTGGATGCTCTACACAGAAGAGAGTGGCGAGCTCGCGAGCGCTATCCGTCAGCATCAGAGAATGTATAAGAAGACGGGTCTGAAAAAGGACAGGGGCGTCGATATCAAGATGGAGATGGGTGATGTTTTTAGTTATCTTTTCCAGTTGGCCCATATGTTGGACATTGACTTGGACGACATGTGGGACCTGCACCGCAAGAAAGTCCAGACCAAGGTGTATTTTAAAAATAATGTAAGTGTCTATTAGATGGCTTCCGAGTTTATGATTAGTAACGACCTTCGTGACAACAAAATTAACCCAACATCATGGACCGGGGATTTTGGCGTCAACTCGAACGGATTTCCCAAGAGCCTTCGGGTCGACGGTAAAACCGTAGTCTCGGCCATTGATGAAACACCTATGGAAGACCAGGCCGAACTTCGGGTCCGCCCAATAGGCGATGCAGGAAACGTCTACTTAAAGACCATAAGTGCCTCGGCGCCCAACGGTATATTTACCGCGCGAAAGTTGGAGTATTCTGATGGTCGCGTGACGTGGTATCGCCCGGGTCTTCAGCCAAAGAAGACCGAGGGGATATTCCCCGTGAACATCAAAGATCAGGACAATTTATTTATAATATTGGCAATTGTTTCTTTGGGTGTCCTCTTTTTACTCAGAAATAAGTAACTTTCGGGGTGACCACCTTTACCATTTTTTTTTCAAGTCTATCTTTTTCAACTTGCTTTTGTGCATTCAACTTTGGACACGAGTGAACCTCGAGTTGAATGCACCCCGAGCAGAACATTTGCTCACATGCACGGCACTTCAGCATCTTGGGCTTGTGTTTGCACATCATCTACTATTTCACATACAACTTTTTTCTTAATGTGGTCCGTTTCGTCGACCATCTCACAGAGCCCTTTGAGACGCCCAAGGACGATGCGATCCCACACGGCCTTCATAACGGGCAGATATCTGGTGAACCATTCACGGTCTCTTTTGACCCGAACGACCACAAACTCACGTGGCTCCGGCTTGAACTGTATGAAATCACACTCTTCGAGATCCATAATTTCCAATAAAAGTTGAATCTGAGGAAGATAGTGCTTAGGAACCTTTGGCTCAATCTTTCGAGTCAATGGGCACTTGATTTCAATCAAAAGGCCATCCTCGGTTATTCCGTCGGGCGAACCGCCGAGCCATGGGTAGTCCCTGTGCTGGACCACGCCAATCTCGTGCGACTTGCGGCCGTAGGTCTCGTCGTAAAGATCACGAACATATGGTTCGAGTAGGGTGCCGTGTGCCGTGGCTGCATTTCCGGCCCACTTTGTCCGCAGGACCTTTTTCTTAATAAAGGCTTCTACGGTCTCATAACGGTTCTCACCTATGGCACTCGCCACGTCGCTCGCGGTAATCATTTGCTCGCGAAGGGCCAGCCACTCTTCGCTTCTCTGTTCGGCATATATTGCGTCGATGAGTTCACGAACTCGTTTCACGTTTGCTTCCTGCATTGACCGGAATGCTTTTATTCTTGAAACGAGGGTCCGTCTTAAGCAATATTTCAGCCGCATTTTGTTCAGCCTGTTTTTTGGTCGTAGCAAATCCAGAACCGCACTCCATAGTGTCAACCACGACCGTTATGAAAAATTGGCCATTCACTTGTCCGTCAACGCGATACTCGGGCAAAGGATACTTGAGAGCCTGACACCATCTCATCAATTGGTCCTTGTAATTGTCATCCACAAGAGATGTCGTCACCTTCGTGAACGAGTCGAGAATGAATTTTTTTGCATGAACCATCCCGAGATCCAGGTATATCGCACCGACGAGCGCCTCGAACACATCCTCCATAATGTGCTCATTTGTGTTCCACCCGTTTCGCTCACCCTTCTCATCCATAAGAATCAGTTTCTCGAGTCCAAGAACCTTTGAAATTTCACAAAGAGTTCGGCCCCTGACCATCTTCGTGCGAGCCTTTGTCAAAAAACCCTCTTGCTGTTTTTCGTGACGATCGAACAAGTGTTTCGTAATTACGAAACCCAAGACCGAGTCGCCCATAAATTCGAGAGTCTCATATGAACCATCGAGACCCGTATATCGCTTCAGCGCGCTTTTGTGAGTGAAAGCCCGCTGATACAATTCTATATTTTTGATTTTTGTTCCGATCAAGTTATGTATAACATCTCGGGATATTTTGGGAGCTGGTGTAAGCTCCATTATGTGTTACCAAGTTTTATTATTTTAAGTCTTGACAACCTTGGGCCGCGACTTCTTCACCTTTGGCTCGGCGGGAGAGGCGTCTACGGGAGCCGCCGCGGCCTCTACGGGGTCCGCAACCGGCTTCACGTAATGCTTGTTGATATACTTCTGCATATTTAGAAAGGTCAGCTGAGTTCCCTCGGGCACCTGCAGAAGTGCCTTGAGGTCCTCGTTCAATGAAATGTTCTGACCATTCTTGAGACCATTCGTCTCGTAATACTGATTCAGAAGCTTGTTCACCTGAGAGCGAGACACCTTCTCGCCCTCAGCCAGACCGAGGAATTTGCGAAGATCCTCGGTAACGATCTGAGGCTTGTTGAAGCCATTGTTCTGGGCCTTGGCTGCACGCTTCTCACCGGTCGGGTCCTCGTTGTGCTGACGAATCTTGCGAACATCCTTGTGAAGGGCGCGCAGCTCCTTGTCGATAGCCTGGATCGCGGTAAACAGGGAATCAAGGGAAGCCATTTTCTACTCTCTACGAGCTGGGTATCTTTAAGCCTAGAAACACGAGAGCCAAAAACATTGACATCAACAACAAAGTCCAGTAAGGAAAGGGGGTCGACCTGGAAGGGACCGGGGTCTCGGCGACCAGAGCTTCAACGGGAAGAGAGGTGTTCATTGGAAGAAATGAAGCCAATTTTGGGAAGGCTTCAAGACGAGTGACAATTTGATCTGTGTTTTTACAGGAAGGAACACAGCACCCTGAATCACAAGGATACATTTTACCATCTAATTTTGATATGTATCCACAGACGGTCGAGTAGACGTCCATTGGATCGGTAAGACACATGCAATCATTCAGGACGAAATTTGAATTGCATTTACCCATTCCTAAAGTTAAAGAAGATTTTATTAGATAGTATACAGAGATGGAGTATGCCAAGCCACAGAAGCTTCCGGACGGACGTTACTTTCTTAAAATTTCAGGGTCTCGCCATCAGGTCAACGGCCTGATTCTCCAGGACCCGCTCGATACCAAGACGGCCAGTTTCAAGATCCCAGACGGCCTTGGGCTCTTTGGTGAAGTCGATGCGAACATTCTGGAGAAGGCCAAGGGCTCAAAGGTTGAGTGGTTCGGCAAGGAGCTTTCGGACGAGACAATTACCAGCGCATTTCAGGAGAGCGTGACTGATGGGCTCATTGGTGCCAGTCTCGCGACCGTCAAGGGTCAGACGATCACGACCGCGTTCGATACCCAGAAGAATCCCACACCCCTCGAGGCCATCGCGCCAGGCACAAAGTGTGATGTCTTCCTTGAACTCTCAGGACTTTGGTTTCTGAAAAAGTCTTTCGGTCCGGTATGGCGCGTTCTTCAGATCCGAATTCGGGGTCAGCCCAAGGTCCAGGCGGCCCTGGACTATATGTTTACGGATGAGCCCGAGGAGGAGGACGACCCAGCAGACTATCTTGACTAAAAAAATATTAGCAACTAATAATAAATGAATCGTAAGGGTCTGGTCATCTTGGCCCTTCTGGCAATAATAATTTTTCTGATCCTGACCCGGCGCCCTTCGGCATCCTCGAGCGCCGCAGTGACTGGCTACGGTGGCCAGGGGGTCGGGGCGCCTGCCACCATGGGTCTTAGCACCTTTGACCCAGGGGCCGTTTCATCTGCGAGTCTTATTCCTCGTGACGTAGCCACTTCCGAGGACTTTGGTCAGTTCAGCCCCGAGAAGATTCTGAGTGCCCAGAGCTATCTGGATCCCCGGGCCCAGCTCGGTTACCCAGAGACGCTCGGGGGTGTTCTGCGCAACGCCAACCAGTCCGAGCGCTCAGAGCCTCCCAATCCCCGCACGCCCGTGTCCATCTTCAACCTCAGCACGATCCCGCCCGACACCATGCGCCCTCGCTTCGAGATTGATCGCGAGTATTCTTAAGTTCTTTTTCCTATTAAAACAGTAGAATGGAGTTCAAATCCGCAATGACCGAGTGGATAACACTTAAGACACAACTTTCCTCGGCCCGCCAAGATCTTAAAGTTCTAAATCAGCGCGAGAAAGAACTTCGCGGGTTCGTGACTCGTCACATGGCCCAGAACGAGATAGACACAGTAAAAGTCCAGGATAAGATAAAGGTTAATTTTAAAAACAAGACCGTCCGAGGCTCTATCACAAAGGACGTCATTCGCAAGGGTCTTTCGGACTTTTTCGGTGGGAACGAGGCCCAGGTCGATGGGGCCATTCAGGCGATCCAAGACGCGGCCCCCACAAAGGAGGTCTCGAGCGTCTCTGTCACTGGTTTAAAGGCTTGAGACCTATATTAATAAAGTAAAATGGGTATCAACGACGAGTATTCCCGTGACGCCTACACATATGAGCAGGTATGGGACTCGGATGATGAATCCGATGTCCCCGATGATCTTCATCCAGCTGATTGGCAGGACTTGTATTCACAAGAACTTCTCAACGGCTGGATGGTGATACGGTCCTATTTGGACACTAATTATATCGAGTCTCGCGCGACTTATCCAAAGTTTGTAGATTTGATAATGGACCCATCAAAGTGGTATTCGTCTGCAAAGGCCACTCGGGTTCAAGAGAAACTATGGGCGGAGATTTCGCCAATCAAGGTTATTTCAAAACAAGTTGGCGTCGAGAACTTCATAACTTGGTCTAATAATTTTGACATTGTATAATAATGATGATCGATATAACCGGACCAAAGGTCCTCGTCCCGACGATACTCTTTGGGCTCTTGACCCCGGGCCTTATTCTTAATCTGGATCCGATCATCCATATTTCATTATTTGTCATTCTCTACTGGGCCATTGTCAATTTTGGTTTTAAATTCACAATGTCTCGGTCGGACCTGATAGCGGCCGGTATACTCTTCTGGTTACTTCTCCCAGGGACTATCACAACCTTTCCGCCAGTGTCTGATAAGGCGGTCCCGGTCCTGGTCCACACCTTTATCTACTCGATCGTATGGGCAATGGTTCGCTCAAGTATGCCCGATTTTTTCTAATAAATAGGAGCAATGAAACGCCTTGTGTTGGGTCCAGGTGCGATGGCCCTATATGCATATTTGGGAGTTCTCTCAAAATTTAAAAAAGATGGGCACATCGATGATCTCGAGGAAATTTCGTGTTCATCGGCCGGAAGCCTCGCGGGCTTTCTTTATTGCCTGGCCAAGGGTGACATTATAAAAGTCCTTGATTACGCAATGGAAGTTAAAGTAGATAAATTTATGAAACCGAATCTTAAAATTCTCTTTAGTGACTACGGCCTCGTGTCCAATCAAAAGGTCCGGGACATACTATCTGATTCATGTAATAAATTCATTGGGAAAGATGATGTGACATTTCAGGAACTCTATGAAAAATTCAGGATAAAGCTTCACGTGAGCACATTTTGTGTTAATCTTATGAAGACTGTCTATTTTTCGGTAGATTCTTCACCCGGTATGAGTATTCTGGATGCGGTCAGTGCTTCGATCGCTATTCCTTTTTTGTTTTCTAGTGTAAAAATGAAAGACGGGTGGAGATATATAGATGGAAGTTCCGAAGAAGAAGTTCCCGGGGCACCGTTTCTTGGTTACGGTGATGTGCTTGTTATACAGGTCGGAACCGAAAGTTTTTTACTGAACGATATCAAAAATCTCAAGAATTACGCGATGAGTATTATTTATTCTACTATGAAAATGAGGCGTTCATATGATTTCCCATATATTAAGTTAAATTTATTAGCTGAAGAAGTGTTTAATTTCAGTGCGACCAGTGAAGAAAAGTTGAAAATATTTTTAAAGGGATACGAACAAGCGTCACTATTTTCTCAGTAATAATTAACAATGCGTTCGATCATGCGTTCCGGGTATGTGCAGAGCCGGACCCGAAAGGTCATCAAGGTCAAGCCGAGCAAGACTCGCAAGGGATATTCCTATGTTCGGCCGGCCGGAGTGAGCCGCGTAAAATCCGTGGCGATTCCGGACGTCGGTGCGGCCGGAAAGAGTCGCAAACTCATCGGCCCCCTCAAGGGTGGTATGTTGACCCGCTATGGATATCACCCGGTCGAGGCGACCACGACGCGCCACCGCGCCCTGCTCAAGGCTATCAGCAAGGGTCACGAGAGCCCGCTGTCTGTGTCTCGGCGTCTGCAAGCCATTAGCACGCTGACCAAGCGGACCCTTCCCCGGGCCTCCAAGATCTACAAGGCCGACCGCGCTTGGGTCAGCAAGAAGTTTCTTAAAATTTAAATATAAATAGATATTATAATGAATAAGACCAATTTCAACCGGATGACTCCCGGGGCCAAAAACGTGAGCATACGGACACTTCACGCGAGCCAGATTCCTCTGAATAGTCACAGTCGCAAAATCCTTCTGTTGGCTTTTATGGCCCATGTAGGCCAAGCGCAGGGTCTCGACCCGGCGACGGCCGCCGGTCTCGGAGCGATGGCAGCCGGAGCTGCAATTCGTGTAGGAGAATGGTGGGGTAAACTTTGGATCGCGAAGCAAGGATCAAATGAGGCAAAGACTTGGCTCCCGTATGCTGTGGCCCTTGCCTCAATTTTTGTTCTTGTGACTATTTTGAATTTTGTATCAAATTATGGAGAGAGACGAGCCCGCCAGGCGAATCGCCGCCACACCCTGACTATGGCCGAGAAAGCCAGTGCAAATGCCGCAGAGGAACGAGCCCACCAGAGAGAACTGGCCCGGCTTCAATTTGAACAATTTCAGATCACAATGAATGCTTTGGTGGCTGGGCGGGACCCGAGTGTCGGGCCGATGTTAGAGGGGGCCATGCGCCGCTCGCTCCCGGCACTCGCAGCCGCGCCCCAACCAGCCTTGCTTTTGCGTAACGCCAATGCAAATGCGGCCGCAGTTGTCCCGCGCCGCAGCCTACCCCTTCGGAGTCTTAGAGATTAAAATATTTATAAATCTTAAATGAGTGTAGCCGCGGCTCTTGCACATGCGAGAAAAATGGGTTACCTCGAGAACGAGAATTCGGCTCTTCAGGCCGCTCAGAAACGGGCCAATAACCTTCGGGCGAGTGGTTACGGAGCCAATTCTCCTGCAGAATTTACACGAGTTCTAAATTCTCGTGTGAATTCTGGAAATAACAAGGGTCTCAAGACTCTTCTGAATAAGACGCCCGCAAATGTCAAACGTCGTCTGAGCATCAAGGCTCTTTTGACCTTTATCGCTGCGGTCGGTGGAGTCTATCTCGCACGGAGACTGAGCGCTATGCAGGGAACCGTCCCCACTCAGGATTACCAGCAATTTTTACTTAAATATGCAAATGGCCTTTAATGGGCTGGAAGCGCCCGCAGGGTCCGTCCGTGATAAGGCGCCGGGCTTCCTTCGAGGACAGTCCCACGGACCGTCTTGTTCCAGTTTGCCACAGCCTGCTTCTTGAGCCGTCCGGTTCTGTAGACGACCGGATTCACCATAGGAGCGTTGGGGACGATGGGAAGCCCGCGCTCCGCGGCAGCCCGGACATTCGCCGGAACATTTACACCTAAATAAATCTGTTGCCTGACCTCCTCCGGGGTCCACCGTGGAACAACCCCGGTGAGGACCGGACCGTATTTACCATATGTATGGTAGACGAGCTTGGGAGCCCACGCGCTCTTGTTTATTTTTGCATTTCCTTTGAAAATTGCAGGAAGCTGAGGGACCACGCGCGTGTTGTGTCTCGTGCCCTGCATGCCGGACAGGAGCGCGATCGAACGGACCAGGGCCTTCGTCAGGGTTCCGACGCGGCGTCCACCCCGAGGAGGGCTCTGCCGAGGGCTCCGACGAGGTCTCGGCTGGGGAGGCGAGGCTTGACGCGCCTTTGGAAGGCTTGAATACATTCGGGCCGGGGCTGACCGAACCCCTGAAAGATTCCTGGGACTGCGAGGGCTCCGTGTTGGAGCGGATCGAACACCACTCATTTGTTACTTTATAGAGAGAATAAAAGTGTCTTGCCTACGTTAGATAGAGAGTCGATCCGTGAGAAACCCATACAACATGGAAGGCACCATCCGCTCTATCGCACAAGACATCTGGACTTCGCTCGGTCCTGGTTACTCGGAGTCGGTATACCACTGTGCGTTCGAGGTTGCTCTGCGCAAGGTTGGACTTTATTATGAGACTGAGAGGATCGTGCCGGTCTATTACGATAAGCAAAATGTGGGCTTCATTCGTGCGGATCTCATAATCGATCGCAGGGTTGTGATCGAACTCAAGTCCGTCTCGAAACTCAATGAGGTTTACAGAATTCAGACCCGAAATTACCTCAAGTTACTCGACCTCCAAGTTGGCTACCTGATCAACTTTCCAGACAAGAATGGCCCGTTCGAGTTTGAGGAAATTGGTCTACAGATCCCAGACCCCGAGCCGACTCCTGTGCCGATGGAGATCTCTACAGAGTCCGTATAAATTCCCAGCGAAGCTCTTCACAGATCTTTTCCCAAATTTGATCCTGAATGTAAAGCTTCTCACGCGACTTGAGTAGAGGGAAACACTTGAGATACTCATCGGCGTCCAAAAGTTCGCACATTTTATAAAGAACAAATGAATAGCTCAGAAAGTTCTTGCGGTTCGCGGGCTTGTGCTTCTCGAACGGCGCTTGAATCGAGTGAAACATGAGTCTGAGCTTGTCTTCGAGTGCCTGGGGCATAGTAGGGGGCGTTATTCCACTGATCATAGTAGTGATATACGGGACGTGCTCATAGTATTTGGAGAAATTGAGCTTTTTCAATAGGGCCTTTACCTTTTCGTGTGTAATATCTGATAGATCTTTCAGTTTTTGCTTCTTAAATTCGCTCCTTAGTTTCGTCACCACTTCATCGGGAACGTTCGTCGACTCTTTCGCCTGAAACTGACTTACCCATTCGTTAAAATGATTCTCGCGCTTGTAGGAATATACTATATTCTTCTCGTGTTCTTGCTCTTCTTTATATCCGACCTCGTCCCCTAAGAAAAATTCGGACACACCGCATTCTTGACAGATTTCTTCACTTAAAGCCTCGTCAAGGACCTTTGAATACTTGCAGCCACAATTTCTACATTTCGCTTCATGTAAAGCGCGCCTTGTTTCATGACTCTCATTTTCAATTTCGGACAAATATTTTTTATATATGTCCTGGCGAGGAACACCCTTCCTCGAAGTCACCTGCATACTGGCGACAGTGTTGGTCACGGTCTCTTCAGTCGCTTCTGCCGTGTATTCCTTTATAATAGGTATACACGATAGAATATATTCCGCGGCCTCATCAACACTTTTGCAGGCCCGTAGTCTTTCGTCATACCGGGCCTCCATATATTCAATTATACTTATTTATTTATCCTCGTCAATTTTAGGAGCTAAATAGAATTTCAAATCTCCCAAATTAGCAATTGTGTATCGGAAAATTATAGGCATATCCGAGTTTGTAGAATTTTGCATAATCTGAATACTCGAGCACATATTTGTCGCCTTGGTAAACAGGTTGATATACTTGAGACTATATGTGCCCCCTGTTCTGCCCACGGACGCGGGAAACTCTATGACGGTCTTCTGATCGGCAAAATCACCCTTGCAGCTCAGCTCGAGCGTGTTCCCTTCGCGTATAATGTCCATCTCGTTTGATAGGTTGTTCATATCTCGTGCCATTTTCTGAAAGTCAACCGAGGGCAGGGTCGTCACGACATTCATGTCGACATCCGGAAACTCGAGCTGGTCCTCATTGATGTCTAGTAATTTTAATTTAAAATTAGTAGAGGACTTCTTTTCAGTATTCTCAATCTTCATATCCATATAGTCTCGGCCGGTGATATTTACCGTAAGGGTGTCTTGGCCTCCGATAGACTTGAGAAGCTTGTGAACGTTCGCCATGTTCATACCGGCAACAATCTCAGTTGGACATTCATACTCTTCAAAATTCTCGGAACCCATAAACATATGGACGAGCGTCACGCGCGCTGTATCAAGTGTCAATATCTGAATCCCTTTTGGACTGAAATATACATTCACATCATTGATGATATCCTTCAGAACTTCAAAGACTGATTTCAGTGCTGAGGCCTGTATTGTCCTGAAATGCATCTTAGTATATAATGTCTTGAAATCTTTATCTCGATTCCTTCATCGCATCGGCGAGCTTAGCGTCTATCCTCTTCTGCATCTCGGGAGTTATTTCGGGCTGAAGGGTGACTCCATAACGCTCCAGGTCAAACATATCAGAGGTTTCTGAACCGTCAAGATTACTTGTGGACGGGCCGGATGCTGACCACATCTCTATTTCTTTCGGTAAAATCATCTCGAGCCAAGACTTTACGTCGGCCCCGACACACATTTTACCATCATTCGTAATCAGAGTCGGGACCCGCGTTATCTTTTTAGACGGGATGCCCTTGCGGCCAATTTCGTGAAGACGAACAATCTCCGAAAGAGATGCGTTTCCCTTTATAAATTTTAGAATATCATTAGAAAATTTACATTTCTCAGAATAGACCAAGAGTGCCATATACTAAAATTTGACTTTTTTCATTTGCCCAGAAGACGCAGGATATTTTCGTCTTGTATAGTATTAATGAAGACCTTCATCATTGTCTTGGTGGTCTTGCTGGCCCTGTTCTTCCTCTACAACAAGAGGTCCTATTCTTCTTATGCCGCTGAAGATGTCGATAGATCGGCCCCTATCCCCCCGGCTGTAAATCAAGCGATCCTCGAAAAGTTCCTCAAAGGGAATCCCGACCTGGTCCCGATCGATACGGTCTTCATAAACCCTCAGGCAGACGGCTCGTATGTATCTCGAGTTTTGTTCTTCAACTCGAGTATATTCTCAGGAATTCAGTATGATATAGCGTCCAGGGTAAATGCTGATGGCTCGGTCGCTATACTGTCGTCGGACCTCACCAGTCAGCCGGACCCGACCGTCGGTTTCAAGCCCGACAAGTATAAGTCATGGAAAGAGATTGATGACAAAATACAGGCCGTTATCGCAATGACCCCACTGTCTCTAAATACTCGTTCTTAATTTGTAAATATTATATCAGATGGCCATATCGGCTAAGCAAATTTCTCTCTCTGAAAAGAAGAGAAGTGAAGCAAAAAAAGAATATTATAAATGCCTTCTTGAACAATTCTGTAGGAAAATTAAGAATTCTTCAGAACTGGGACACAAACATTCTATACTGACCGTTCCGGCATTTATGGTTGGTTTTCCAAAATATGATTTGACCCAGACCGTTATTTATATGTGCAGGCAGTTGCAAAGACTTGGCTACCGGGTGGATATGGTCGGCCCACTCGACATAAAAGTCCATTGGACTAAACAGGTTGAGCAAGAACTCGATTTCGTGCCGGACCTCCCGAACCTCGTGAATCTTCAGAAACTGGCCCAAAAAGTCCGCTCGTCAAATAATCGTAAATAATTACTGTTCAGTATTATAAATGGATATCCTCAACGAGTCCGAGAGGCGATTCACCAAGAAGCTCTGCGATGCGATGATACCCGTAATGATAGAAACCTTCTGGGACATGTGGCTCGAGGCCAAGAAGGAGACCCGGGGGCGCCACGCGGTCCAGAATTTCCAGGAGAGACTAAGGGCCGTGAAAACCTGGAATTCTTCAATTTCAACTAAAAATTCAGATGCAATCATAAAGAACCAGCCGCTCTTCCCGAGCCTTCTCGCGGCCGTCTTCATTATTCACGTCAAGATTCTGAGTGCGATCCGGACCGACAAAAAATCCAAAAAGATTTGCATCAAGCTTCCGGCGACCGATGTGTTCTCTCAGAGGTGCTACGAAGCCTGTGCCAAGGACCTGTATGATTCGCCGAGTATTATAGTCGACAACAAGCCCGAGCATGAACGCGTCGAAGACTTGAATAAGCGTTTCAATAAGAACATTGTAGTGATTATCGAGGATCTTATTCCGACCGGTGAAATTCTGAGCACATATCTTCCTTCTATGGGTGATAGCGGCGACCTGAACATGGACGAGGAAGATGACGAAGAGCCCGAGGAGGATGATATCCCTGATATGGTCGACGAAGCTCCCGTGGGGAATATGGAGTTTGCTCAGACTCCCGGGGGTGAACACACGCAGGTGACCGTAAACAATAGCTTGACACCCCCGAGCGTTCCGGGCGTGACTCCAGTCGGCCCGACGACAGCCCCAGAACCGGAGGGCGAGTCCCTGTTCAGAGACGCTCCTTTACGGATTGAAAAAATAACCCCGCCAGTATAAAGGATGGATTACTACTTCCGAGATCCGCTCGGAGCGGCCGTCATAGCGGCCGCAATCGTAATAGCTTTCGTATTTGCACGTTCAAAGATTAACAATGAGGGAAATCTTAAAAATTCTCAGTATTTCAAGCCGGCATTTTTAGTCGCAATATTGGTCTTTTTTATAGTTCACCAAGGTCAGGGCGACTCGGGTCCGGTCCTCAAACAACCTTACTAAATTAACTTAAGGATGTGATTTCTTTATTATAAAATGACGACCCTCAAAGCATTTGATGAGATGATGGGTCAATTTCTCAACGAGCTCGCCCGTATCTTTCCCGATGAACCCAAAAAGACTCCCATGGACTGTAAGTCCTTTGTGGGCCAAATCGGTTCTTGGTCCGGAAAGATAATGACCAAAGATGACTCTTTCTTTTGCGAAGAGAATGAGTTTGTAAAAAATATGAATCTTCACGTGATATGGAAGCGCGAGGACTGTTCCGAGACGACCCGTCAGGCAATCTGGCAGTATATTCAGTCTCTTTATATGATGGGCACGACCTTCAGTATGTTCCCTCCCGAGATGCTCAGTATGATCGAGTCGGCCGCAGAGTCTTGTGCGAACCAGATGAAGGATGGTGGGCAGATGGATGAGAAGGCCCTCGCGGGTATGCTCGGCCAGATGCTCGGTGGCCTCGGCCATCCGCCTCCCCAGCGCACAGCACCTCGAATTCGATCAAAGAAATCTTCTCGATAAATATAAGAATGGATCTAAATGATATTTTCAAAACTAGCGAACTGCTTCAGTTTTGGCCCAACGCATCCCAGGGGCCGCGTCAGCGCGTCTCGGCCACGGCTCGTTTTATTATTTATGCGGTCTGTTTATTCTACATAATTTCAAGAGACGTGCGCATATTCGCACTCGGTGCGGTCGCTCTCGGAGTGTTATACTATGTTTGGAAAACACAGTTGTCCAGTCCCGAGTCCGGAATATCCTATTATACCGCACCGACGACCGACAACTCGATGGCCAATCCGGTCCCAGGAGACGCGATGAACCTGCCCGGGGCTGCGTGGTATCCCAGCGTCCGCGACAAGGTCCAGGATGCCTGGAGCAATATTCACCCATTCGAGAACATTCGAAATGCCGAGCGAAATTTCTACTCCGTCCCAGATCACGACCAAGCAGCCTTTGCCACCGCAGCGTTCGGAAAGCCCTTTGAGCCTAAATGCCACGACCAGGGCGGTGTGGCCTGCAACCCAGACCGCTTTTATTCTACGTTCCCAGAGAGGCCGCAGATGCGTGGCGGTAATTAAAATATGCGTTAACAACAATGATGAATAGCCCGAATATTCTCGATTCGAGCGTGTGGCGCGGTCCGGCCCAGATAGTTCTCGAGGATAAAACAGAAATAGAGAGCCTCCTTCGCGAGGAGCCAACAACTGGCTCCAGAAAGACTTGGGCCGAAAAACCATATGATTTTCCTAATAGTTATATAACCATGCCCGTAAGGGTTCTCGAGCGCAATCCCATCAGCACGTATGCCGAGGATCAGAATAATCGTTTCAAGCAACGGTATCCACTGAAATAATTTTAAAATGATATACTAATGGACCCGGTGGCATTAGCAGCCATTGTAGGTCTCGTGTTTGTCGGAAAGACTTTGTCGGACCCTAAGTCTTCAGCACCCCCGGCAACCAGGAAACCAATTACTCAGAAGGATTTAGACCGGGCCGCAACAGGCCAAGGTGAGCATCTCGGTGATTTTTTTGATCAGAGACCGGGAAATCCTGATAAGGGTAAGCGTATAGGCGATTGGCGTCTTGCGCCGAAACAGACCGTGACTGGAATTCAGGACATCTCGTCGACTAATTCGAAGATGCCCTATGGCCAGCCGGTATATGATCTTTATAACCGTCAATTTGTTACCAATATTCAAAAGAACCTCGCGCCGACCGGTCAGCCCATGACGGTCGGCCCCGGTCTTGGTCTCGGCCCGGAAGTTCCGGCCGGTGGAGGTTTCCAGGATTACTTCCGTGCTCTTCCGGTCAATATGAATGAGGAGCGTCTCACGACTCTTCCAGGCGGAGAGGGACCCCCGGACGCCGTCGTGAAGAGCGGCGGGGCTGCCTATGTAGGGAACATAACCCACGAGGCCAAATCTTCAAAGACGGCCTATCGTGCCCCGGCAGCCTACGGTGGCGGCGGTGCCCGCGGTGCCCTGACCGGAGCGGCCGGACGTCCGAATCACGTCAAGGCCAAGCGGATGACTATTCGGGCCGAAACGGGTCTGCGGACTGATACCCTTTCTACGGGCACCGCTCAGTATAAGGTGAATTTGCCCTACGGAAACGCCACAGACAAGGGTCTTACCAGAGGAACCGGAAATAGATCAAATGCAGATCGGGCCGGAAATCCAGGGAGAATGAATGTGAGAAACGACCCCGTAAACCAGGTCGGAGCGATGTCCGCCACGAGAGCAGAGTCGAGGCCCCTTCAGCTGGGACCGGTCGGCCCGACCACGAACAGACCCAGCCAAGGATATAAGGCCCCTGAATTTGATAGATTAAATGACCGCAAGGGAAACAGAAATCCCTATGCATCTCCGACCAGTCTTGATATCGCAATTCAGCAGCTCGAAAAAAATCCATATGCACTTTCGCTAGCGCCAACTGTTTCTTAAAAAAATATGTCCAATTAGTATAAATGAGCGGTGGCGTTGTCCAGCTTGTAGCGACCGGTCCCCAGGATGAGTGGCTCACGGGAAAACCCGAGGTGTCCTTCTATAGATCCAACTATCGCCGTTCGACCCATTACGCAAATTCCATCGAGAGACAAATTATCCAGGGCGACCCAGCCCCGGGCAACATCTCGACCGTCCGTTTCGAGAAGAAGGGTGACCTGCTCAGCTACGTCTACCTTTCCGCTGTGGACTCGAGCGGCAATCTTCTGACCCCGGCATGGAACACCATCATCGACAAAATCGATCTATATATCGGCGGTCAAATGATCGACACCCAGGATTTCACATATAGCGCAAAGATCGAGCCCATGACCGGTTCTCAGACGGTTTCTCAGCGGAACCGTTCCCTGGCCGACGTGACTGCAAGTTACCAGAGTTACATATACCCTCTGAAGTTCTTCTTCTGCAAGGATTGGTCGGTCGCCATCCCCCTCGTGGCTCTCCAGTTCCACGATGTGGAGATTCGCATCACCTGGTCCCAGTCTCTGAACCTGGCGGCCGGGACCCAGATGCAGTCTTGGGTGAACTACGTCTACCTGGACCAGGCCGAGCGCGATTGGTTCGCAACCACCAAGCAGGACATGCTGATTACCCAGGTCCAGAGAACGACCCAGATGGCCTCGCGTGTCCAGGAGGTTGCTCTGGCCCAGCCCATCAAGTTCTTGGCGATCGTGGCTCCGGCTTACACGGGTGATTCTAATCAAAAATTCCATACTCTAATTAATGGAACCGAGGTTGGTGACGTGCGCCCTCTGCCTCACTGGACTGATGCGGCTCCCTATTACCACACACCGGTGGGCTGGACGAGCACCCTGCCAGTGGCCATCATCTCCTACTGCCTTGACACCTCCAAGCTGCAGCCGACCGGAACCCTCAACTTTTCTCGGCTCGACTCGTTCCGGATCGTGGTCCCTTCCACGACAACCGTCGCGGGTATGTTTGGCGGTGGCTATATTTACGCGGTCAACTACAACGTCCTCAGAATTCAGAACGGCCTCGGCTCGCTCCTCTACGCTTCGTAAAATATAATTAAATACTATAAATGAGTGGAGCAGTCCAACTCGTTGCTACGGGCCCTCAGGATGAGTGGCTCACGGGGAAACCCGAAATGTCATATTTTATGACGAATTATCGTCGTTCGACACATTATGCAAATTCTGTCGAGCGGCTCGTTGTTCAGGGAAAACCGGTCGATGGTGGGTTTTCGACCATAAAAATAGATAAAAAGGGGGATCTCCTCAGCTACATCTATCTTACGACGATTGATCCAAGTGGCGCCACGGTTTCTCAGAATTATTGGATTGATTCACAGACCATTCCGGAAACTTCCAAATTTAATTCTATTATAGATCGGGTCGAATTGTATATAGGCGGACAGCTCATAGACACACAAGATGCTAATTTTCTAAAATTTGTGGACAATCCACTAGAGGCCAGGAGTTATAATCAGGGAAAGATCGTGACTACGGGGGCAATATTTCCTTTGCGTTTCTTTTTTTGCAAGGATTGGTCAGCCTGTATTCCGCTCGTGGGCCTTGCGTTCCACGAGGTCGAAATAAGAATTCACTGGGCACTGACTTACTTCTTATACAACAATACTGTCCAGGCCTGGGCAAATTACATATACCTCGATGAGCCCGAACGCAATTGGTTCGCATGCAAGACCTACAATATGTTGATAACACAGACCCAAAGAACTTTGGCCTCAACAAATAATTGGCAAGATTTACCATTTGCGAATCCGGTCAAATATATTGCTTTTCCCGCGAAAAATTATGATTCGATCTATCATAATTCAATAAACATGGATATGTATCAATTTAAAATACAAATTAATGGAGTTGACATAGGTGAGTCTCGGGGACTTCCGCATTGGACCAACGTCCCACTTTATTACAATGTAAAATGGGGTTTGCCAGTGTCGACCGATGTTTATCCTGATTCGGAGCCGGGCCTATCGGGGCTGGCCGTCATATCATATTGTCTCGACACTGCGAGTTTAGAACCGACCGGAACCATAAACTTTTCCAGGATTGATTCTTTCCGTATAGTCGCCCCTACAAAGATTCTAGGCGCCGGAGGAGGCTTTGTAAATGGAGGTGGTATAAACGCACTGTGCTATCGGTATACGAATGATGTAGACTATATTTACGCCGTAAATTACAACATTCTCAGAATTCAGGATGGTATGGGCTCGCTCCTTTACTCATCTTAAATATCCGCACCTAATATAAATGAGCATTCAGCTCGTGTCAACCGGGCCCCAGGATGAATGGCTCACGGGACAGCCCGAGATGTCGTATTTTATATCAAATTATAAACGGGCCACGCACTTCGCACATTCCCTCGAACGCCAAGTCATTCAGGGAACTCCGGCCCCGGGCAACATCTCCACGGTCCGTTTCGAGAGGAAGGGAGACCTGTTGAACTATGTGTATTTAACGGCAGTGACAAATGATGGAAATATTACACGTAACACATTACTTAATAATTTATGGTTAAATACGATAGATAAGATAGATCTATATATAGGTGGACAATTAATCGATTCACATGACTTTAAATATATGAATATTATTGAACCTATTACTGGTTCTCAGAATCTTTCACAGTTAAATATGTCACAAGAAAATCCTTACTTTTTTCCTCTTAAATTCTTTTTTTGTAAGGATTGGACAACCTCTATCCCTCTTGTGGCCCTACAATTCCACGATGTGGAACTTAGAATTCGTTGGGCGTATTCAACATATCCAGAATACTCTATAGATCTATTTCAAATACAAATTTGGGCAAATTATATATATCTCGATACCCCCGAACGCACGTGGATGGCCAGTAACCCGCTCGATATTCTGATTACTCAGGTTCAGACGGTCGGACCCGCAAAATCTTCGGTTCAAGAACTCGCCTTTGCGCACCCCATAAAATTCTTGACTTCTCAGGCATGTAATTACATTGAAAAACCTCCATATAATACACAGCCCGCAAAAGTTGCTCAGCAACGACTGCTCATACAGATTAACGGAATTGACGTTGGGGATATGCGGCCGCTGCCCCATTGGACTGACGCGTCTACTTATTATCATACACCATTCGGCTGGTTGAGAAATCCTGCGAATGATATAGCCGGAAGCTTCTCCATTCCTCCAAATTTCGTCGTCATCCCCTGGTGTCTAGACACAGCCGACTTACAGCCGACCGGAACTCTCAACTTTTCGAGACTTGATTCTTTCAGATTAGTCGTGCCGAGCTCTACCACAGTCGCGGCCGTTTTTAATGGGAACAATATTTATGCCGTAAATTATAACGTTTTGCGAATTGATAAGGGTCTTGGGTCTTTGCTCTATGCATCATAAATGGCGAAATATTTTGCTTGGAATATCCCAGTATGCCTCGAGAGCGACACAAAGCTATAGCTATACCGATGAGTGAAATAGGAGGCCTCAAGCATTTTTTGATAGTCCATGACAGGCGCTACCGGGAATGGACCTTCGTGACGGGTGGATGTAGACGTCGCGAAATCTATAATCCACTTCGATGTGCAGTCAGAGAACTAGAGGAAGAGATGCGAGGCCTCATAAATTTGAAAAAGGGATCCTATTCCTATTTCAAATTTACGACCGATACACCCGAACCAAGGGATATCGAGGATGGAGTCGACGTAATCAATCATTACCACGTGTATATTTTCAACTTACCAATGACAGGATCAGAACACAAGCACCTCATCAAACGTTTCAGTGAAGAAAAGAAGAAAATGGAGGGGGCCGAGGTTCCCTTTCGCAAAAATTATGACGAAAATGACGAGTGCCGGTTCGAAAACCTCGATTCGATCACAAAGTGTCCGAACCTGTGGCCTATGATCCGGCGGCACGTCCTAGGGAACCCCGAGTTCACCCATGCATTGAGCTCCAACACTTGGACACCTTTTAATTTAAATTCTATTGTATAATTAATAGATGCACGACGCTGAACGAATTGCCATATGGATCATTTTGGGTCTGATTATTTTTTGGATTATGTTCAGACAGACCTCGGAATTTACGATCGGAAACGGAAGTCTACTTGACCTAGAAGAATTTAGAGGTTTTCCTAAAGAATTGAAAATAGCTTTGAAAAATTTAACGTTTTCCGTAACCGGTGCGTTAGGAACCAAGTTCACGACGCAGTGGGACGCCCTTCAGGCTGATCAAAAGGCGGCCGACATTCAAAAAATTAATACATTTAAAAATACTATTGTAAATAATATAAATTCTGCACCGAATCTGGCGACGGCCCTGAGCCCACTGACCCATGCGAACGCTGCTCAGGTCATCACAAGCCCTGCAGCCAGTCAGACGACTAACATAACCGTGAGTGCTGGAACGATAAATAGTAGAATAAACGTTGTCAACCCTCCGGTTAATTTCAATTATAATACCCGCGGAAATGGTATAGGATTTATTGTTAATAATAGCAATGGCACAATTACAGTAAATACTGATCTAATTACTAATTTTACATTAAATTCGGGCAATCCCGATAAATTCACATTCGTGTCTTTGACGACTAATCAAACTATGCCAAAACCTCCGCCCGTGTAAAATTCCGCGCCCTTTTAACAAATAAAATAGGTCAGTCTAAGATAGAATGACACGGTCTAAGATTGAGCTGGCCACTATCCTCGCGGGACTCAGAGGCAAGGGTGAAGACCCTGTTCAGATTGCCCGTGAAATGTCAGTCATGAAGTTGTTTGCCGAGATTCAGAAGATTGAGGACGAGGCGCCCCCGAAGGCTCCAGAGGCCCCAAAGGCCACCGAGGTTCCGAAGCCTCAGAAAAAGAAGCACATCCTGTCATGGCTCGTGGATTCCTCAGATGAAGAATAACTTTAAGAAGAAGAGACTAATTAAATAAATGACAATAGACCGATGGAGAATCCCAAAGGGCTCCGGGACCCATGTCCTCATGAATGGTGGGATCTTGCTCGTGCCAGATGAGGAGATTCCCGAGTTCCACCGGGTCTATCTGGAAACTATTAATTCTGGAACAAAATTGTATGTCGTCGAACAAAAGACCGAGCGGTTTAATTTTTTCGTGGACCTTGATTACAAGGCCAAGGAAAAACTGAGCGACGGAGACCTTTATCAATTTTGTGACATAATTCATTCAGCCATAGGGGTTGACCGAAAATTCTATGTGGCCCGAGCCCAACCCAGACCTCTCAAGGATGGTCTGATAAAGTCCGGAGTGCACATTCACTGGCCCGGGTTGATTGTGACCAAGACCAGAGCTCTCCAATTAAGAACCAAAATTATAGAGGAACTTGGAGAAGGTCCTTGGGAGCAAATCATAGACGCGTCGGTCTATGGTGGTTCTGGTCTGCGTATGCTTTGGTCACACAAGAAACCCTCGGGGGATCCCTATATACCCAAAGATTTACCAAAGACGGTCGAAACCTTGAATCTGATGTCGATCCGGGTAACCGGAGAAGATGCTCAAGTGAGCAGAGATCTCATAGAGGTTGACGGCTTGGCTGAATTTGTTCGACGTTCAATCAAGGGCCAGGAACACATTCGATCCGTAAAAGTCCGAAGGCACGAGCACGATGGGTGGTTTCTTCAGACCGACTCGACCTATTGCGAAAATATAGGCCGCCCGCACAAGTCGAATCACATTTGGTTCAATATACGGGCCGGTCGAATTTCACAGAGGTGTTTCGATGAAGAATGCAAGGAATTCAAAGGGGCCGAACACATTCTACCTCCTTCGATTGTCGATAGATTAATCGATGTAGCGGTTGTGGGAAGTCCCTCGACCTCTGTTTTCAAGGAGTTTTTTTCGGGTCCTGCACCGTCCGTCCGTCCGACATTTGGAGCCGGTCCCGCTGCTTTTCGAACGGTCGGTTTCTAAACTTACTTAAACATAAAACTTATTTCTAGATAAGAAATGTCTACAACCCGTTATGGACGCGTGTCCAAGCCGCCCGAGCGCTACGAGCCTCAAGAGCAGGTCGAGGATGATTATGCCGACGATGATTATGACACGGAGGAGTCTGATATTCTGTCGGGTGACGAGGACGACGAGGACGACTCCGAGCTCGACTCCGAAGATGATGCAGACGAAGATGGAAATCTAGATGGTTTTGTTGTTCCAGATAAAAGCGAGAGTGATGTATCGGACAGTGATGGAGAGACCCCCGTTTCTGTCAAACAGCGAACCGCCACCGTTCCTGTCACAGGGAGAACCGCAGTCAAAAAGCGACCTGTCCGAAAAGCGGCCAGTGGTAACGTGGACTGATATAGAGCCCGAGATCGAGCCCGAGCCCATTCGGGAGGAGGTCTGGTCGCCACCTCCCCAGCGTTACCGCGAGGAGCAACCTCCTCTCTGGGAGGCCCAGACACAGACGCTTCTCCCGGCACCCTTCAATAACCCTATTGCCCTTCTGCTCCTCGGTGTAGTCATCGGTGTGATTATAATGAACATGCGTCCTATTATTGTCAATCCGGCACTTAAGTAAATTCAGCCGGACTCAAATTAGATAAAACATCAGACTTTCCTTCAAAGTCGCCAATCGGCCCAGATGGGTCTTTATATATGTCTTCTTGGACAAATCCTATCCAGGGATTTGCCCTGATTAACGGATCTTGAAAAATATCGGACTGATATTTTTCAGAATTCTTCGCCTTGACTAATACTACAAAAAGTAGTATCAACGCAAGGACCAGTGCTATAAGCATTATTATTTATCCATATTTTAAGTTGCTGCCGCCTTTCGCTCCTCGATCACCTTGGCGACCCGCTCGTCCGCAATCTTCACGAGCTCGGCCATCTCCTTGTCCGGAAACTCCTTTGTCAGATCGTCAAGGAGCTCGGCCGGGTGGGGAATCGGTGGAACGTCCGGCTTGGTGTAGTATTTAGAGTTCTCATCGGCTGGATCGATATACGGAAACTCGCCCTCGGCCGGCTTGGCCATCATATCGCGCTTGCGCTTCTCGAACATAGAAGCGGCCTGGGTCTGGTTCTCCTTATACTTGGTCATAATCTCCTCGAGCTTCTCGTTCTGATAATGAACATCCTCAATCTGAGTGCGGTCCGGTGGAATCAGAAGCCACTTATACATATCGACCACGTAGATGTCGACCAGAGCATCCTCGCGCTGAAGACGCTTGGCGTGATTTGCCGCCTCATCGCGAGTCGGAAAAGCCCCACGAATCTTCAATCCGAGCTTCTCATTCTTCTGGGGAAGATCGGGGCCAACAAAAGATACGCATGCGAAAAGCTGTCCAGGAACGGTCAGGTAATCTTGCTCTAGGGAACCCATATAAAAGAAAGGAGCGTGTATCTTTTAAGTGATGGAACAAATTAGAAGGCTTCACAATTCTTGCAAAAAGGAGCTTATCAATTCTAATGTTCGGCCGGGTGACGCGGTTCTGGACTGTGGATGTGGTCGCGGGGGCGACTGGTGGAAATGGAAGGCGGTCGGGGCGCGAGTCTTTGCTATAGATCCGGACGCTGAATCCCTCATCGAGGCTGAGAGCCGGGCCCGTGAGGCTGATTTTCCAGTGTTTTTCTTGGGAACGGGCGACATTCGTCAGGCTGCTTTTGCCGGACCTTTTGACGTGGTCTGCTATAACTTTTCTCTTCACTACATTATGAATTATTGGGAAGACTCCATCAAGGGAATAGGTTGTGCCGTGAAGCCCGGGGGTCTCTTGATAGGCATCGTGCCCGATAGGAACCGCGCATTGGCGATGGCTGACAAATATGGAGAGTTTTCTGATAGGTTAGAAAATCAATTCAAGATATGGCGAGGCGGTCGACAGCTCCTGATTGGCCTGGCCGATGGACCCTTCTATGCCGACGGACCAAAGGACGAGCCTCTCTTGGACCCTGGAACCCTCATCGAGGCCCTCAAGGGTGTCGGCCTCGAACTGATCACTTGGGAACCGATGATCCCCAAGCCCAACAAACTTATTTCCGATTTATATTCAAAATTCGTTTTTAAAAAATTGTGAATGAGTAAGGGATGATAGTTTATTGTCTAATTTTAATATTAATTATAATTTTCATAACTCAAAGAGAACCACCGATATTTGTCCAACTCAAAGAACGTTACGCACAGATAATAGACGTCCTTCAGAAGACAGGAGACCCGACATGGGCTCCGGTCTTGGTCCCGTCGATTCTGACGGGGATGAGGGGCTGGACCAGGGCTCAGGGTGCCATAGGTTCCAATGTGAATAAAGGGTATGAAATTTACATCTGTCTTGATGGAGACGATGTAAATTCAGCGACATATGTGCTCATTCACGAAATGGCCCATATGTCTGTTCCAGAATATAGTCACTCGGACAAATTTTGGGATAATTTTAAGAAATTAAAGAAGATTTGTATAGATGCCGGTCTCTATGAACCGACCGGAACCAGAAACTACTGTGGGGACACTCTAATTGATTAGATATTTCTGAGCAAAATAGAACAGGATAGCGACCGCGAGCGCAGTGACAATGAGGCCGGTCATAGAACGGTCACCCGACTCGGACAGGAACTTTGGCACAAAAGAACTCAGCTTGTCCTGGGCTGGCTCTGAAAATGCAATCACGGCAGCGACACCAGCGATTAGCGCCTGGAACTGCTCGTTCGTAAGACCAAGAGGATTTCCAGTCTTCGTTCTGTTAGACCCACCAGGGTGAACCGCACCGCCCTGCTGAGGCTCCTCAATAATTTCATCAATAGGTGTGGAAAAGTCAGCCATTTGAAATTGGTCAACCTTTTTTTCTGGCTGCTTTTCCTCATGGATGGCGTTTATCAAAGTGCTCCCCTCACTCATGTCATAAGTCTCCATATGTAATTTCAATCTAAAATAGAAAATTTATTAAGGCGCAGGTTTCTTTACGACCGTCACGACGCCTCCTTTACGCCTCACGACGGGTTCCAGCGGGCCACGGGGTGGCGCCCTGGGGTTGTAGTTCTGTTGGTGACACTTCCAAAAGGCTTCGTTTCCTACCCTAAAATTCTTGCGGATCGGAGATTTATACCAAAATACACAATCCGAAATCTTGTTCGACTTGGATGTGTTGTCCAAGACGAGACACTCGTAATTCTCCGTGCAAGCATCCATCACCTGTGAAAATTGATCAAAATTTGGAAAGACTCCGAAAAAAGCCTTGTAAAGGTTCTCGCGATTCTGTCGCACGTTGTCTCGGAGCGCGAAGACATAGTCGACATTCGTGCGAATCATAGGGGTCATATCCATACAATACTGTGTGGTCATCATAAAGAAAATCTTCCAGTGCCGGCCGTTCATAAAGAGTTGGCGAATGCATATATCTCTCATAAAAGATTTGTCATACATACAGTCGTCCATAAGAATAAAGACCGGCTGGCACCTTCCGACCGCCAACAGCTTCTTTTGGCGTTCTATAAGCTTTTCGATCGCATCTTTGTTGTAATCTCCATAAACAAAGAGGTCCGGTATAAACTGCTTATAATGCCCATTGCCTTCCTCGGTTCCTGACATTGCTATACCGGCCGGCAGGTGCTTCTTGTTCCAGAGGATGTCAGTCACAAGGGTGCTTTTTCCGGTTCCTCTTTTACCTATAAAAACACAGACCTTGTCGTCACCCATTGATGCCGGATTGAACTTTCTCAATTGGAGAGCCATATCTCGGTCCTACAATTTAGTAACAAAATCGAGCGTCGCCTGAAACGCACGAAATAAGTTCTGGGTCATTATCAGGAATGAGTTCAGGTTTCATAGAACTCGCGGCCCGTGGGCAACAGGACGTGTTGCTCACAGGATCGCCCCAGATTACTTATTTTTCAGGGACATATAAACGGCACACACCATTTGTCCTGCAAGCTTTTGATAATCAATTTAATGGGACAAATATTCAGTGGGGTCAACAGGCCACGTGTGAGATTCCGGCCCGTGGGGACCTCTTGAGGGCCCTGACACTCAAACTCAATTTACCGGCCCTTTGTGACCTAGGAAAATATTACGCGTGGAGAACACCACCAGCATCGACAAACGCACCGGTCGTCTGGCTCGGCCTCTCGGACGGGACCACAGTCGGGCCTCTCACGGCCGCATATTCAATTGTCCCTTATTATTCTTCGGATCCCGGGAATATATCGCTATGGGGCGCACCTTTTGCACCATATCTGAGTTTTGATACTGAAGTCAATAAATTTATATTTACGGGAGTTTCGAACGTCATCGTTCCCTATAATGCCAATACGATTTCGGCCGCCGGGCCCCTCTTTTGGGGGTTCGATCCAAATAATTATGATAGTTTATCAAACGGTAAACTTATTTATAACGCCGAGGCCGGGACGGTCACCCCGGACTTTTCGATTCCTTTGACCGGGTGGCTCCAAAGAACTGGACTGAGTAACACCTACCCGAGCACACTAGGGTTATATCTTTCCCTCTCGAACGCATCACAGGCTATAGGACCTTCCCTGCAGCAATTGCCACTCTCAAGCTGGACTCTCAATAATTCTAGTAATCAATTTACGATTCTAAATAATTCGATAACATTCAATTCAGATGGGCTCTACGAGATCCGGGTGGGGTTTACTCTGTCATCGGGGTCTGTTCAGACCTTTAGTTATGGCTTAAATTCAGGAACAATTCTGGCGACATATTCACCGGCCGTATCTTGCGACCCGACCGCATCCATTGTTCTTCCGATCAAGGGCGTCGCAGGAACCTCGCTGTCATTTTTTATTTCGGGTTCAACGGGATCCTTGATCACAGATGCGTTTTTTGTAATAACTCCGGTCGATATATTTTACGCATTTAATAGGACCGTGACGGCCACTTCGGGAACGGTTCCCCTCTACGGGAATGTGGCTAATTTTGCGTCTCCGGGCATTACATTAAATTCGGACTCGTCATTTACATTTACATCTGCCGGAACCTTCATGATCACAGGGTCGCTTTTATTGAGCCCAGGGGTCTACGCAACGTCCGTGACTCTCGTGACCGCCGGAGGATATATCACCTTTGATATGTCTACTATAGGTCAGAGTCCCACATTTTGTTTTACAATTCCCTTTACAGTGGCCTCGGGTGACTCGTGCCACGTGACATGGGTCGCGACGGGCACTGGAAGCATTTTACCCGGTTCATTTTTTAGTATTCAAAGTATAAATCAAGGAAGAATATTTTATGGTGGAGGAGGTGCGGTGTCGTCTCCATTGAATTTATTAACTCAATTCAACACGGTCCCTTCTCCATTAATAACCATTAATGGAAATGGATCAATGAGTTTCATAGACCAGGGCTCATATATGTTTGTTGGTTCTTTCTGTTCTGACGAACTCATTACATCTGTAACAATTGTGAACGGGCCAAAAACAATAGTGTTTGAAAGAGATGTAAACCTGCAACTTTCTAATACCTACACAATCTCTTTTCCGTTTTATATAGCCGACCCGACCGTTCAATATTATATAACTCTTCAGGGCGACCCGACAACACTTACCTCAAATACTTCAATGGCAATATACCCCATCGGGGTCTTTGCACCCCCGACCCCTTTCACGAGCTACTTGTATAATGATTCGGTCGGGACCCTCGCCCTAAAATCAGTCGACCTTCGAATCGGTGGACAGACGATCCAGACCCTCACGGGTGAATATATAGAAATATGGAACGAGCTCAATGTCCCTCTAGAGAACCAACCGGGCCTCGCGGTTCTCATAGGGAAATATGACGCGTCATCGGCCAGCGCCCCGGGTAGAACATACTATGTGAATTTGCCCTTTTACTTTTTTGACCGACCAGAACTTTACCTTCCCCTGGTCGCACTCGGACGCCAAAATGTCGAAGTCGTCGTGACCTTTGGTAATTTCGCAGATTTGACGAGTGTTCAGACTTTAGACACCTCATTTAGCGCCTCGGTAATTGCAGAGTATGTATACTTGGCCGACCCAGAGGTCAACTGGTTCAAGAATCATCGCCTCGAATACGTCATAACCCAGTGTCAATACGATTCGTTCATTGTAGATTCTAGCAATTTTGAATTAAAATTCAAAGGACCTGTGAAGGAATTATTCTTGATCCTTCAGAACTCGGGACAGACTGGATATAATTATTCGAACAGTGGTCTCCAGAGTATGGGACTCACCTTTAACGGTCAGGATGCCGTCCTGGCAAGCACGGTCGACTCGGTATATCTGGGGACGATCGAACCTTTCAACAAGCACTTGAACTTTTTCTCAAAGGCTCCCGGGAGCACGACATTCGGTCGGCAGTTTTTCATATACTCTTTCGAGCCCGGACAAGTGAATTTCAGCCGCATCAGAAATGTAGTTCTGGACCTCACCATCTCGCCGCCCAGGATCTCACAGCAGTTGCGACTTGTGGCCCTTTCCTATAATGTTTTAAGAATTGAAAATGGTATGGGTGGAATCCTGTTCAATTAAGTTCTCTGTTTTTAGTAGATGGCAGGGCGTGCGACCCTGTCTTTTATCGGTCCCGAAGAAGTCTTTCTCAGCGGAGAACCAGAGGTGACCTATTTTATAGAGAAATATCAAGCCCGGACACCATTCGCCTCTCGGGTAGATGTCGTTTCGTTCTATGAAAATCATGCCAATTTTGGAACAGAAAAGGTATTAACTCTTCCAAGATCCGGTGACCTCATCACCAATATATACCTAAGGGTCGAGCTCCCGGCCGGGGCGGTCGTTCTCGACTCGGCCGGAACCCTCCTCTTCAGTTACATAGAACTTTACTTTGGCTCAGAACTCATAGAGAGATTATGGGGCGAATATATCGAGATGCGCTCGGACCTTGGTGTGCCCGCAGCTATGCAGCCCGGCCTCTCGACACTGGTCGGAAAGAATCTCACATTCTCGGGACCGGCCAACCCTTCCTACACAATACAGCTTCCTTTTTCGATCCTAAAAAGAGGGATCCCTCTATGCGCCTTTAGGGAAGACGTGTCGTTGCGGTTCTTGTGGAATCCCGCGAGCGTCTTTCTGGCCCCGACGAGCCCACGAATTTCCCAGATTTTTTCGGCCCACCTAAACGTAGAGTATACCTACATTTCAGATTCTGAAATAAATTATCTCCGACGCCCACATATTCAGATAATAGAACAGGTTCAGTTGGCCAATTATTTTTCATCCAAAAATGGTGGGGCCGCCAGGGTTTTTCAGACGAATCTCAATTTTTACAACCAAGTCAAGGAACTCTTATTTGTCCTTCAAAATGATACAGCCCTAGGATATGACTATTCGATCAGTGCGACCGGGTCTTCGACCACTATCGGGACGGGTGACATCCTTTCCAATTTAGAATTAAAATTCAATAACGTGGAAAGAATTTATGGCAATGTCGGATCTCCGACATTTCTCAGAATTATACAGCCTATGGAATATCATACCAGATTGCCCGATAGATTATTCTACCTTTACTCTTTTTGCATAGAGCCCGAATCTGATATCCCTTCCGGGGTTGTAAATTTTTCACTAATTAACAATCAAAATATAAAATTCACACTCATGCCTAACTCGAATAATGTGAATATCAGAATTTATGCTCGGTCCTATAACTTTCTACAGTTCGGAAATGGTTCAGTTTCTATGATGTTCTCAAACTTTTTTTGACTTAAAAACCAGAACCTTGATTCATCGAATGGAGGAGGCCGCTATGGACATTTTCTTGCCCGTGATGGAGTCTGCGACGGTTCTCGCGGCCCATTACGCAAAGGCATGTGGAAGAGATATTGTTTGCGCCGAAGACATGAGTATCGGTCTCATGTATTCGGCCCGAAATGTGCTCGGAAAGCAGTTGGGTTCTTTGTATCCCGAAATTTACGACGAGGAAGAGGAGGAAGAGGAGGAAGAGGAGGTCGAGGAGGAGGAAGTCCAGTGGAAGAAATATGAGGGAACTGATGATATGGCCAATAAAATGAATGAGTGCATGGAGACTTGGAAAAGCTGGGAGCCCGAGACGCCCGCGGAGTGTGCGTTAAAAGATTCCGTAGACAAAAGTTCTGTTTTTTGTAGGGGACAATGAGCTTTGTCTATTTTTTATGCGATGAGGAAGAGGCTGAGTGTGTAAAGTATCTAACTATCCTCCAGGAAGAAGAGTATGAGGAGGACGAGGTCTCAGGGTATGCCGGTCCAGAGGCAACCTCTCAGATTGATGAGACTCCCACGGAGTCTCATATAGTTCCTTGGGAACCAGACGAAATTTTTTTCACATTCATATAATAAATGGCGTCCATGTTTGGTGATATTGCTGTTCAGCTCGAGTCCCAGTCTCTGAATTCCGTAGTAGCCGGTTTCTCCTTCGCGTCTGCCCTTGGCTGGTATGCGGTCGTCAAGACCCTGGTGGCAATGACCGTCAAGGCTGGCAAGGAGGGACTCCAGCACGATCTGATCTCGGCGGTGGTTACAACTCTGATAGCCATCATCGTTTTCTTGATGGTCAAGACACTCGCTCGCAACATCAAGATCAACGAGCCAAGCCAGGCGGTCTTCGCGGTGACTCGCTAAAAGAGTGGGAAGCTCAGGCCATCGAGAGTCCACTGCTGGCCACCACCAAGACTAACGAAAGAAAGAACTGTATTTGGACTTTGATGTCCTCCAGTGAAAATATCGAAGTTAAAATTCGTAATATTATAAACCGGAAATTGGCGTGTATTTATAGTATCATATTGAAATTCACTGGGCCAGCCAAAGAATGCTCGACCATCTGTTGTAGATATTATATAACCTTGAAAATGAATGATATGAAATGGATCTATATAATAATATGCGTTTGATGTATCTACATTGCTAAAAAATCTGATAGAGGTCCAAGTAAATCCAGCGCTAGGAATCAAATTAGTAAAATTCAAATTGTTAAAAAAACCGTTATTCCAAACATTGGCACTAGACCCAATGTTCGAAGTTGCGCCCGAGGTCAGCACGTTACTAAAGTAACCGTTGGCCCAGTTTGCTGTCGTGGACCCGAGATTTCTGCTGGCACCAGAAGGATAAATATTACCTCCCGAAAGAAAATTACCAGTTGTAGTCAGTATATATCCAGCTGCGGGTTCATCTCCTATCCCAGTAGACCCTAAACGCGTGTCACCACCCGATACATACAATTTATAATCCACACTTGGCGATATGCCTATGCCGACACTGCCGTTATTCGTCAGGGTGCCGGTCGTGACAACATTTCCAAAGTTTGTCACGGCCGTCGTCATTTATATTCTTGAATAATATTAAATGTCCAAAGCTCTCGCGTTTGTCCTGTTCTTCCTTGTTGCGAACCCCATGACCTACAGCGTCACGGGCAGCCTCCCAGTGCTCGGCCCCCTCATCACCGACAACTCTGGTATGCCCACCCAGGTTGGCGTCCTTGTCCACGCGCTCGTGTTCGTGCTTCTGATGCTGCTGCTGGCTCGCTTCATGAAGAAGTAAACTTCTCCAGGGTATCATTGAGAGCCTGTCTGAAAGCTCCCTTGACCGTCTTGAACCCCTGATACTCAGACAGGGTCGCCAGGAGACCCTGACAAATGTCTTGGGCATTTCTCTTCTCCTGGTCAAAAAGAGTAAATAAAAAAGCCTGGTTCTCAGGGCCGAGGTCTGCCCAAGCAGTCTCGGCCCTTTCCCACAAGACTTTTGGTTCCAATTTAGAATCAAAATTCCTTTGGATCGAGTCACACATGAATTTATATTCAACCTGGGACTTTCCAGAACGTTCGAAAGTGTGGATAACCTCTTCGTCATTTATCAAACAAAGTTCGGAGTCTATTATTTCAGCCAGGACTTCCATCCTACTATACCCAGGATTATTCCCATTATAATTACCCACAGATCGAAAATCTGATTCTCGGTCAGAGTCTCCGGTATAGGCGAGTTCGCTATAGCCTTTTCCACGATTTCTTCATAGACTTTCTTCTTTTTAGTATAAAATCGAAGAATAAAAGAATTTGAGTTATATCCTTGAAAATTCAAGAGGGTTCCGTGACGATCGACCCAACTGATAGTCAGACGATCTATACTATTTATCGGTTCTGGATATTCTACTGAAATTTTATAATCTTTCTTTTCTAGGAAATTTTTAATAGTCCCTGAATTGACGTCCATCATTATAGGAGCGAAGGCTCGATTCACATTTTGTCCCGAAATTGTTCCGGTGGTTGAATCCATGGCGCCCGTATCTATATGAGCCGGTGTCTTGAGCTCGGCGATATCAAGAAAAAAATAAGAATTTAATGAAAAATCCACGAGAGTGCTACTCTTTATGACATTACTCGAATGCCAGCTCGTGTTTAATCCCGGCACGGAACTCAGAGTTTGACCCTGAACCATTCCAAGAAGAGTGGCCAACTCGCTCGAGTTGACTTGTATAGTAAAAGGGCTCAGGTCGTTGTAGAAAATGAATAAGCCCTCGCTGATTATATATTCTATTTTTAGGTCCGGGATTAATCCGGAAAGTGTCTTGGCAAGGGTATTGGTCGCATAAAAACCAGGGTCCAGAGTGACGTTTGTATCGTCATAAGTAATTGCGGCAGTTCCGTTTGTTAAATTATAGATTGTGTTCGGAACGACCGCACTGACCACTTCAACGCGCTCAACATCCTTTATAGCTCTGGTTAAATGTATAACATAATAATTCCCATTTGGATATATATTTGAGTCTCGGTTATTCGAATCGATGAACAGAAGGCTCATTCCTACTAATACTAGGAAATGATTTAAGCTGAAAAGTCTCATTTAATTTAAGTGTTCTGGAATCAGGCACCCGTTGGTGTCCGTTCGGTCTGAGCTTATTATAGATTTGTCCTTTCTTTCCGAAATAACCATCCATGTAATCTCATCGGTCGATGCTGTATTTTCAGATAATATTGTAAGTAAATTACCGTTCAAGTTTCCTCGGACCCGGTCGAAAGAATCATTATTCTGTAAAAAGTATCGAGCATTTGTAGAAAGGGCCGAAAATGTTCCTTGGGTCATGGGATATGTGCTCGAGTCCGAGTCGATATTTACATTTGCGGTCCCGCCTGTAAGTTTCACGTGGCCCCTGTAGATCAAGTCGCACCTTGGACCCTCTATGCAGCTGTGGATAAGTGTCGTGTCTTTTTTTATAGGATGAGGGATTTTGAAAGACTTGACACCCGTGGCATAGAGCATCGGTGCTATCACGGCCCCGGTCGCATTCACGTCGTTACGAGAAATGAGTTTAAATATAAAACTTCCATAATATGGATTAGATATACCAACTCCATAAGTAATTGTAGCTGTTAATACGTCCCCTTTTAAAGAAATTTCTTCTGGGTAATGGACATCTGAATTAGGGACAGTGGGAACTATCAAATTCAGAGCATTTTTATCACATATGTATACACCACCCGTGTATCTATATATAAGAATTGTTGGAGGCATGGCGCGCGAAAGGCTGTTGCCAGTGTCCAGCGCTAAACTTACAGCAAATATATTTCCGTCATTATTTATCTGCGCCATGATTGGACCCTGGTCAAAATTAAAAGTGTTTACGAGGCTCCAGCTCATCTATCTTATAGCTATCTTTAAATTGTGATTAATAACCTGGGAACCTTTCCTGGCGAAAGCCCACCGTCCTGTAAGATCTTCGACCCCTAAAAAGAACTTGTCCGGTTGTATTGGTAATTTTGGTTTTACATTGGTTTTGTAAAAAATATGAGGAAGTTTTCTACAAAATGATTCATAGTATGGTCCATTTGAAGAAAGCATTTGATACTTCGGGTCATCTATATCGAGTTGATGAATTGTGGTCGTATCGATCGCAAGGGCGTTACATTCATCGATGAAGCCTTTCATATATTCGATATCTTTGGTATTTGGACGCCACGTGTCGACCCAAGGTTCACCATTTTCAAATGGTCCGACACGTCTCGGACTTTTTTTATTATTTACAATTTCAATATGAATAGGAAACCACAAAATCTCGTGTTTGTCGAGAAATTCAATAATGTCCATCATATATTTTGGACTCGGATAATTAATTCAAAGCGAACATGAGAACTTGTTTGAGGCCTCCATGTGTGAGAAGAACAATTGTTCCATCATAATTAATTGAAACATTATAATAAGAGTCAGATGTAGTTGTATATCGAAGGGCAGGTGTGCTAGGATCTTTCAAATTATATATACATAAAACACCAATAAATCCTGCGCCGATCGCGACTGTTCTTTCGTCACCTGATATCGCAACCGTGTATCTTTCTGGATCTCCGTCTGGTGATATTGTAGTTACAAAATTAACGTCTCCATCATTCCAATTAAATACACCTACTGAAGGGTTAGGGGACCCATATGCAGACGAGTAACCATAGGGTCCTATAACAATAGTATTTATAGCTCCTATTGACGGCATCCATAGACTAGATCCGAAAACAGCGTCAGGGTCCATATAGGTGCCCGTTCTGATAGTGGAAGGACCCTGCCAAGATATTCCGTCAAAGTAATAAACATAAAATTCACCATTCCCTGATACTGCGATCAAATTATCACTGGGACCACCGATAGCAACAAAGGCACCAAAACCTTCATAGCCTCCTGTAAAAGTAGTTTCGAGACCTTTATTATTATACACATATACATTACCCGTCACATGGTCACCAAAAACTTGACGAATACCTTGCCACCCGCTAGATGTAGAGCGAGCCGGTGGAGGATTTGTGACAAAGTTAAAGTTCAATGAACTACTCGTGCTAAACGCATCACAAATTATGTTACTTGTAGTGATCAAGTTGGAGACCAGAACATCACCCGTGACCATGAGATTTGATGTCGGTGTGAGATCCGATCCGATCCCAACATTTGGAACGTAAAAAATGGGGTCTCCGGCCGCTCCAGCCCACTGAGACCCGCCGCCTCCGCCCGAGGCCCATAAGAGACCCGTCGAGCCTCGGGTAAGAACTTGTCCGGTCGATCCAGAACTCGTGGCAGTATCCACTATATTTGTTGCCCTCATATCTCCGGCCACATCAAGGAGATATCCCGGGGAGGCTGTTCCTATTCCTACATATCCAGAAACAATAAGACTGTTTGCGGGAGCGGAAGACCCCGTATACGCCCCGACGCCTATACCCCGAGTCGCCGTGATATTTGAAGCAGTGATGTTAACCGAATTCACGTTACCAAATAAGTTTCCAATAAGTGCATTCGAGGCCTTCGTGTCGAACGAGGTCACGTTACCAAAGAGGTTTCCTATCAGGGCATTTGAGGCCTTCGTGTTGAACGAGGTCACATTACCAAAGAG
>JGI24890J29729_1000043_pt2 | contig 70855 bp, 88 predicted proteins | sample FreactcultureFD7_FD_29729 | JGI IMG/M metagenome (IMG submission 29729)
CNANATTTCCNNCNCNNNCNTNNCNNNGNNNATCACTTACTCGTTCCGCTTTCTCCTAGATTCCGACTCGAACGTGTCGGAGAAGATCAAGTCTGATTACCCTGAATTATCGATTGGATTCGATTGTATCGCCGAAAAGGGTACTACTCTCCAAATGGCCAAAGCGTTCTCTACCGAGAAGGATGGAAAGATTGTCACTCTCCTCCCCGTCAATGACGATGGATTGAAAGAGTACAAGAATGTAGACGTTGAGGCTACTCTCGTTTGTAAGTCAACGTCTTGTCTCTCTCGTCTATCCCAAACCCACGCTGATGAATAATGAGAGCGACAGACACGGTACTCGGAAAGCCCTTCAACATGTGGAAAGACTTCCCTGCTATGCCAGAGGACAAGCAGCGAATGGAGGAGTGGCTCAAAGACGAGATGAGTGAGCTAATGGGAAGTGGCAAGTTGAAGAGTAACCCGATCTTGTCGAGAGAGGGAGGACTCGAGGGGATCAACGATGGATTGGACTTCGTAAAGGCAGGAAAGGTGAGTCGAGATTGCCTTCGATACCGCTATCTGAGAAGCAAAGACTGATGTGAGGTTGATTCGGGTATAGAACCGCGCTCAAAAGCTCACTTACAAACTCAACTAATTACGTTCATCGTCCTGTCACAAACTATCATATCATTTCCGTGAAAGCGGTGTAGCAACTCTTATCTGTACACTTCGAACCGGAAACGAACAGAGAGCAATCTCATCATTTCAGTCATTCACTTATTCTTCGCATGACACTCCTTCGAGATCTATTCCATCTAAATGAGAGACTCCAAGCGCCACAGGTCATCTCGTCCAATAATACTCTGCCTCGCATCGATCCGCTTTCTATTCAGCTTCAGTAAGCATCCTTCGCTTCTACCGAGACTAACGTTCCGACTTCACCCTCTCCCCTCCACTCGAGTCTTCTTGTGCCGTCACTGCTTGCTGATCTCAGCTTGATCGTCTTCCGACATTCGGAGACGAATAAGCTTCTCGGAGAGCGGGGTTCGGAGATCAAGTTGATTCTTCGGTTTGACTTCCCTCGCTCTCGTTCTTCCTCCACTGTTCACTCTTCGCTTCATTTCCTTCTCACTTACTCACTCAATCATCACCATGCAAGCTATCGTCGTCACCTCTCCCGGAAATGTCGAGGTTCAACAAGTCTCAATTCCTCAACTGTCAGCGGGTCAAATCCTCGTCAAGGTCAGTCTTCCTGCACTCAGCCTCGATAAATAAAGGATACTGACAAGTTGCAATATCTACAGAATCAAGCGATTGCGTTGAACCCCACCGATTGGAAGGTTAGCTCAATTTTCAGAGATTTCGCTCTCATACGCTTCGCCTCATATTGACCTCCGATCCGCTCTCTCTCCTGCTCGCATTCCGCTCTGTAGCGTACGTATCCAAGTGTTGACCCTCATCCTCCTCTGATTAAGTCCTGAAGCTGACTCGTCGCGATCGTGCTTTTCCTTGCAGATCGCGATTTCGTTTCACCGAAAGGAGCTCTTCTCGGTTGTGACTTCGCTGGAAGTGTCGAGAAGGTAGGAGAAGGTGTCACAAATGTCTCTGTGGGAGATCGAGTAGCTGGATTTGTTCACGGAGGTCGATGGGAAGATAGCGGATCCTTCGCAGGTAAGTCGACACTATTCTCTTCGCTTTTGCGGAAGCTCCGATACTGATAGACTGATTGTGTATTAGAGTACGTCAAGACTGGCTCGACGCTCGTTTGGAAGGTCCCTGAATCGGTCTCGTGGGAAGAAGCTGCAGCTTCAGGTGGTATCGCTCCTCGTACGTCCCATACTCTGCTAAGTCTTTGGCGATAGGTAGATGTGCTGACAAGTAATGGTTTGAACTTGACAGTTACTGCCGTGCAAGCTCTCTATATGCGATTGAAGCTCAACTTGCCCACAAACCCTTCGAAGGATGATACACCAGTTCTCGTTTGGGGAGGAAGTTCCTCAGTCGGACTCTGTGAGCTCTACTAGTATTCGAGGTCTCGTATTATGAGCTGACTAGACCCCTCCTTCTTGCACCCAGTCGCGATCCAGCTACTCAAGCTCAGCGGATACAAAGTCGTCGCAGTTGCTTCAGAAAAGAATTGGCCTCTTCTCAAATCTCTCGGTGCCGATTCCCTCTACAGCTGTACGTAGTCTTTTGACGACTATCTTTTCTGGCTCCAGCGTGTTAACGATCAGGACTTTGAACAGACGTGGAATCCGACGTCACCTCTCGAATCTCTGCCGACTTCCCCGACCTCTCTCTCGCAATCGACTGCATCACCGAAAATGGAACAACTTACCAATGTGTCCAATCTATCGCCTCAAAGAAGGGTCATGTTGTCGCTCTCCTTCCCCTCGACGACGAAAGGCTCAAGGAATTCCCCGAGGTCAAGACGGAAACCACTCTCGTTTACACCGTTCTAGGCAAGGCGTTCCACTGGTGGGTTGATTGGCCCATCATGGGAGACGACAAGCGCATGATCGAAGAATGGTGACTCTTTCGCTTCATATCGACACTTTGACCCGTCCAAAACTGATTCCTCTTCGCTCGACTAGGCTCGCTGTCGATATGCCTAAGCTTATGGCCTCTGGTCAGCTCAAGTCCAACCCTCTTCTCCACCGAGAGGGAGGTCTGGAAAAGGTCAACGAAGGGATGAACTTTCAAAAGGAGGGCAAGGTGAGCTAATTTCACTCTCGCTCTCGCCGCTAGTTCTCGACGCTGACAGGGTTCGAAATTTGTGCTTATTAGAACTCTGCTCAGAAACTTGTCTACCGCTTAGCTTGATCGAATCTCTTACTCTTCTTGTCTATATCTTTTGTCGTTCACAAACATCGCAATCCGTAAACTCTGATTCCTGCGTTCAATCGATTTCTTTACGCGAGATGACTTGCAATAGGTGCACGAACTCTTCGGACTACGGAGAGAGGAATGAGTGAACGAAAGAATTGGTTTGCAAAATGCTATCTAAGTCGAGAAAGATGATCGTAGTGTAGACAAGAGAGGTATTAAGGTCATGAATAGGGGTAAACAACAGATGTACTGAAGGAAGAATGATATGAGGACAGAATGTAAAGTAGTTCTAACAAGGGGAGGGTACTGCTTTTAAAGAAATCTAGGAATCAAACTATGAACAATGTCGAGGCTCAGCCTCTGTCGTGAAGGGAGAGGAAGTCTAGTTGACGAGAGTGGCATGGGGAGAGAAACGTTTCGAGGGAGAAGGATTGATGAAGGAGATGATTGATCCGATTACGATTCCGAAGATTCCGATAATCCAGACAGTCTGAGGTGCAGAGCTGTATCTTGAGACACTCGAGTAGACGATTCCTCCCAAGTTTCCGGAGGCTCCGACGATACCTCCAACGAGTCCAGCGATATGAGGGTTGACGTGAGGAACGAGAGCGTCTGCCAAGTGAGAAAGAAACCGTCAGTACGAGAGTTGTAGCGGTGTGGAGAGAGCGAGAGATGACTCACAGCAAGCACCATTTCCAGCTTCGACGACAAAGGCAAGAACGGAGATGAGAGCGATGAAGGAAGGCGGCGAGGTGGGGTTGAGTAGGCCAGTGAGAAGAGCGAGGACTCCTCCCAAGATGCAGATACCGCTCATCCAGACTGCAGAAGTAGCTCGAGTCAGTAAACAGAATGGCAGGAAGAAGCGAGAGAGTGCAAGCCTACATTTCTTTGCGAGAAGACCTCTACGTTCGTCGAGGCGACGGTAGAAAACATCAGCCATGATACCTCCAAATGGTCGAGCGACGACGTTGAGTAGACCGAACCTAGGAGTGAGAGATGAGGACGAGTGAGCGGAGAACCAGGAGAGATAAGAGGGTAGAGAGACCTACATAGCAGACCAGTTGCCACTTTTCGTTTGATCCCAACCAAACTTGGTGATGTACCAGGAGACGAGGATCGAGTTGACAGTGAGGACGGTACCGAAAGTCGAGAAGTAAGCGGCGGCGAGCATGAAAGTGCGACGTTCAGCGAGGTCCTTGAGCCCGGCCTTGAACGAAGAAGGAGGTTGAGGTGCGGCAGGTTCATCGTCAAGCATGGTAGCTTCCGATCCTCGACGAACAATGGCGGAGGCTCCTTTCTCGAGATCAGCCGAAGAAGGCATCGACTTGAGGTGCTTTGATCCCATTCCAGGTTGAGGAGGGCCGAAGACGGTCAAACTCGAATTGGCAGTTCGAATACTCGAGAGAGCACCGCTACCTCGGCGGATGTTGCTCGAGTTGAGGTTGCGATTGGCCCAGGATCCAGTAGGAGTGTCGTCGTTGAGGAGAAGAACGGCGATTCCGCAAGCGAGGAGGAGAATGCAGGGAACGACGAAGCTCAATCGCCACGCGACTCGCTCGACGTGGTTATGATTGGTGAGGAAAGCGTTGAAGATTGCTGGCATGACGAAGAAGGTGACTAGAGTGAAGAGAGGAAGAATCAGTTCCGAAAATCGAATGAAACGAACAAGTGGGTTGACTCACCTCCGACTCCAGAATCTCCCCAACCTGCGGCGAAAGCAGAAGCGGTTCCGATGACTCGCTTGTCGAACCAAGCAGCCATAAGGCATTGGCAAGGAACGAAGGCAGCACCGGCGATACCTGAGTGTAGAGTCAAACGAGTCAATGCGAGTAGGAGGGGAAGTGACAGAGGGAGACCTTTGCTGACCCATGAAGAAGCGGACAAAGTAGAGACCAGTCACGTTCATGGCGGTACCAGCGAGACCGCAGGGGATAGCGGAGAGCCAGAGGGTACCGACGAGAACGTAGCGCTGTGATGAGGTCGAGTTTGAGTCAGTTCAATATGACAAGGTCGAAGAGGAACAGGAAGACGTACGGGTCCAAATCGATCACACAGAGGACCAGCAACGAGACGAACGAGCAAACTCGCGACACCGGCGATGATGTTCGAGTTGGCGATCTCACCGTCCGTCAAGTTCATGTCTCGCTTGATGGTAACGTTGAGGAGCGGTGGCATGGCATACTATGGGACGTCAATGTAGAGTCAGTAAGATTGTCATCGATGCTGAGTGACGAGAGATGCTCACCCAGGAGAGAAAGGAGAGGAGGAATGAAAGCCAAGCGAAGAAGCTAGCGTCGATATGGAGAATTTCGGGATCAGTGAGCTAGACGATGAAGAGAGCATCGACGAAAGGACATACAAGATACGACCATGTCGGTTGAAAGGGTTGATGATAGGGAGTTGGAGAGCCTTGTAAGTAGTCGAGTCGAGAGAAGGGTTTCCGAGAGTGAAGAGAGACATTGCGTATTGAAGGTTGATCGCAGTTGAGGCTAGAGTCGGAGCAGCTTGTCTGTTGAGAGAGAGGAGAGAGACTGAGAAGCGATTGAAGTTGAGGAAGTTGAGGAAGTAAGTGAGAGAGAGAAGAAGAAGAAACGAGAGAGGTTTCGTTCTCTTATCGGACGTGTCGGGGAATTGTGAGGTGGACGGGGGGTGAAGAGGAGGCTAACGTGGTGCGAAGACTTTTAGTAAAGGGAACGTGTAAAACTAGCTTCGTACGATTAAATTGAGGAAGGCTCGTCTAGCGGGCTTGTCTTGTTCTTCCTTTCTAAACTGCGTTCACCGCCCACTCGTTCCCTCCGAAAGCTTCTGTAGATCGTCAAACATTCTTCTATTGTATCATACGAGAGAAGCCTTGCGAGCCAGTCTGAATCTTCGAACGAAATCTCTTGCTCCTCTTGAGTTCAGCCTCAGCTTTTGCGATTTCGACTGACATAAAACGAGGCAGTCTCGATTGCGATTGTATGCTTCGGAAGTAGGAGAACGTTCGTATTGTTCTCTTCGTGAAAGACTCTGTATGCGCAATAGGCAAGAACGAAGGTCGTTAGCTCGATTCGTGCGAGTAAAGTCGAGTACGAAAGAAATTAAACTGGGCTGTGAAATGCTTATCTATATCGCAGAAATTTAGTGCGCCAAGTCTTATCGCCCAGTTGAGCTAAATAGACGATGATGGTACGAGTAATGATAAGGAATTCTGTCGCAAGAGTGAAGTTCTTGCCAGTCGAAATGCGAAAGGAGGCCGACCTTGCCTCGACGAGAGAACTGGCTTAACATCTTGGCCAGCTCTTCTGTTTGTGAGCAATAATCTTCATGCGTGTCTTTTGGAATCTTCGAGCGACGAGAAAGTCGAAACCTTGCGAAGAGCGGGAAATGTAGGACGTTCGTTTCGGGCGAATAAGGGGAAGGACTAGGGTTAAGAGAGTTACGACAAGAGACGGTGCAGAAGAAAGCATAAGGAGCTAGTACTGTACTAGCGAGGTGGAGATATTCAGCTCTGGGCACGACCGGAACCGGGCAGGAGAAGCAGGGATTCGCTCGAGAAGAACGAACTCTACTCACAGTATAATACACCGACGAGGAAGGGCACGACTGCGGTACTGTATTCGGGATGAGTAGGAGGGTCAGCGCAATCGCAGCGCGAAGGTTCGAATGTGATGAAGGGAAAAACACGCTAACGTTCGATTTCGATGATCAAAGGTTTCGAGTTCCGAGTTTCCGCCCTCGCATCACATCCCCATCCTATCAGCTCTTGGAGGCTGTATCTTGACTTCACCTCTATTGCTGACTAGATGCGCGGGATCATCGATGGTAGCGGAAGTTGAATCGGCGGTCGGAACAGCTTCCTCTGTTTCGTCAATGAATCCAGATGGAACGATGCAAGGGAACGAGGTAGCGATCTATAGGATATTGTGTGAGTTTCAGGTCGCTTTCAGGAAACAGAGGAGGCGGATGACTGACGAATGCAGCTCGATTGATCCAGTAGGGAGCAGGTCGACCTGTCAGTCGCCGAACCAACTCATCCGTGAACGAGTTGCAGTTTCTGGTCATTACGCAAGCGATCAGTTACTGATGGATCGGGCTAGTAAGTTCCAAGGATTGTTCGCTCACCGCTGTAAAAGGTTGTAGTTCGTCCCGTGCCAATTCGGATCCCGTTTCATCTGCTGTATGATTCTCCAAGCCCTCCTTTGCGGCCTCGACAAGTACTCTGTCCCATCACTGTACCCTCCATCGTCGTCCTCCCAATCATCTTGATCGTTGCTGTCGACGAAAGTTGTCGCAAGACTCGTCGTCGAACTCGAGTGTTCGAGGTATCCTTCGTACGGTCTGGCAGTAATCGTCTCTCCTTGATCATCGTTTCCATTCGTCGTCGCTTTGCTCAATAGTGAAACTTTACTCGACTGTTTCCTCAATCTTCGTGGTCGAGCCTCTTCCCTTTTCGACGATCCGTACAATTTCTTCCATTCCTCTCCAAACGCCTCTCCCATGTCATGTGTCCGATAATATCTCAATCCTGGCATCCTCTGGGGAGCCGTTCCCGCTGGTATCGAGAAGACTCCTGTGACTTGAGAGCTATTGTGTCCTCCGAACGCGTATTCCAAAGGTAGTGGGTGCTTGTCGGTTGGGCCGATAGGTATTGTGAGCTCGACGGAGGTGTGGTAGACTCCAGTTCCTACGAAATTGAGGATTGAGGAGAGTTTCGAAGGAGGGAGCTGTGTGGGGATAAAATATCAGCGAGGAGATCACTAGAAAGCGCACGGAGCTTGCGAGATCATAGACTATGATCTTGACATTCAAGGGCAAGTCCATTCGGGGCAATTGAAGGGAGAAAGAGTGCCTCAACTTCGTCGTCATTCGAGTTTCATCTCTCTCTTCCTCTCCAATCAGCTATTCTTCACCATTCTACCTATAGCTAGGGTTAGACTACACAGATCTTACCACACTACAGCTCGAACAATGCAGAACTACTAGTAAGTTCTCTTCCCCTTCTCTTTCCATTCTTCGGCTTACTCAACCCGGACACCTCCACTTTTCCCCCTTGTTGATAGCGCAGGAAACCCTCTCAATCGACTCTCGTACCTTCGATCCTCACCCGCTTTCCTCACATCCGCTTTGCGATCCCCGAAGGCGCAATTCCTCGTACTCGATTCTCTCCAACCTCTCTGCGAAAAGGAAGACAAAGAATCAGCTTCTCGACACTTTGTGAGACTTGAATGGAATCAAGTCGAGAAGTATATCGGAGATGCAGAGAAAGTGTTCGCCGCGGTTGATGGAAAGAACGAAGAGGCAGTTAATAAAATGGCAGTTATCCATGAGGAGGGAGACAAAACAGTCGGAGACTTGTCAAGCGAAGAGAAGAGGTCGTACTTCTTGAACAAGGTGAGTCTGAGTTCGAGTTCTGCTCCAGAGACGAGATCCTGATCGTTTGGTGTTTCGTTGATTCCTCTCCCACTCGTGTTCCTCGCCTGCTTCTGCTTCCTCTCGCCACCCGGAAACTCTACAGCCCGCTCTCGTCTTTCTCGGAGTCGACGAACGATCAGCACCCGAGTCCTCAAAGTCTCTTCCCCTTTCAAAGCCCACCGATTCCTCGACTCTCGAAAGTCACTCGCCTCACGGCACACCTTATTGGGCTCTCGACATCTCGAAGCTATCCGAACTGAAGGAGCAGATAATGAAGGAGAAGGAAGGGAGGGAATTCATGGAATTGAGAGCGGGTGACAAAGTGATCCCGAATGACGAGGCTAGTATTGGGGCTGAGGCGAGATCTCTCGTCGACTGGAACACTCGTAACAAGGTGAGCTTGAACTTCTAGAGACGACTTTCTCACCCACGAAACGGAGCTGATATCTTGTCTACTTTCACTAGTTCTGCCCGGGATGCGCTCGACCTTTAAGATCAGTTTGGGCGGGATGGAAGCGATCCTGCATACCTGGAGAGTCCGCTGGTAGTGGTGCCGATGGTGAACCTGCTTGCGTCTCGAAGAAGGGCGTTCACAACTATTCCTACCCGAGGTAAGCTTGACTTCCTCCTGCAGACTCTGATCGAGCTTGACTGATTCTTGGTTGTGTCCATCTCGCAGAACCGATCCTGTGGTCATCATGGCTGTGCTCTCTCCTGATAAGGAGTCAATTTTGCTTGGTCGTCAGAAGTCGTGGCCGTGAGTTGATGTACCTCTTTACCTCTCCATTCTTTACTGACGATCTCCTTGTCACTCCAGCCGAGGATTCTACTCGTGCTTAGCTGGATTTATTGAGTCTGGAGAGTCCCTGGAAGAAGCTGTGCGAAGGGAAGTTTACGAAGAAGCGGGAGTTGTGGTCGATCAAGTTGGATATCACAGCTCTCAACCCTGGCCTTACCCATCTTCCCTCATGATGGGATGCTGGGGAATCGTCAAGGAGGGATCCGATATTCGAATCGATCTCGATAACGAGCTCGAAGGTACGTCGAAATCCTACCTTTCCGATGATCTTCGCTCATTCTTGTCGATTCTCGTAGACGCTCGATTCTTCACAAGGCAGCAAGTCCTCGACGTCATTCGCTCGAGCGAGCCGACGAGTTTCACGAGGGACGACATCAAGAGAATTGAGGGAACAGCGAAGTCTGATCAGACTGAGAAGGAGAGGAAGGCGGTTCAAGAGAGAGGAGCTTTCAGGATGCCTCCTGCGTTAGTTCTATCTCTCTCCTATCTTTCTTCGGCGTGCTGACGGAATCGAGTGGATCACAGCACTGCGATTGCGAACACTCTCGTTACGGCCTGGGCGCAAAACACACTGTTTTCGCCGCTCGCGAACCCCAATACTCCTGGAAACGCCAAGATCTAATGTCGATAGACGTGAGTAGCTTATACATATTCGATGTAGCAATGAGATTATCCTATTGCATAGTCGGAGAGACTCTGGGATCCGTTCTCGTGAGCTAGAGAGCGGTCTCGCTCACTGCGCAGCTTTTGATGGGGAAGAAGAAGTTTTATCCCGCCCTCGCCGCCTTCTCGCACAGCTGCAGCTTTCGTGCCTTGTCAGGTCAAAGAGGAGTCTCGCTCTTCTCTCTCGACGAGTTGAGGGAATTGACTTTGCGATGTAGCGCCCCTTTGCTGAGAGTCCTGACGACAAAGAGACGCCGGATCAAGACTTGTCGTTACCAAGGTGATATGAAGAGTGACGAAAGGCAGCAATCTCTCAAGACTTTGAAGAAGTCTAAGAAATGCAAAGTCATGCTTCGTGAGTTTCTCTGTTCTTCTCTTTTCACCCTTCTCTTTCGCTACTTCTGACCTGTGTGTACTCATCTGTAGTCTCTCTCAAGTGTGGAGGTGTCGGATTGACCTTGACTCGTGCAAACCGTGTCATTTCACTCGGTAAGCTTTTCTCGTTTCAAAATCTGAATTTTGTTGAAACCTCGCTGACTTTTTCCGATTCGTTTGAGTTGCATTTTCTTAGATTTGGCATGGTCTTATGCTGTAGAGGCTCAAAGCTACGACAGGACGCACAGAATTGGACAAACCAAGTTTGTTTAGTTTGACCTCCAACTTTAACTTTTCGAAATTTACATAGCTGACTTTTTCTTCGCTTCGTCTCTCTTTCTGCCTCCATTAGAGAGGTCTTCGTCAAACGTCTCACTATTGCCAACTCTGTCGGTGAGTATACTTTGCTGAAGTGTTCGCCTCGCTTGACTGATCGCTGATCCTTTTCGTCTCCTCTTCTCCAGAACAACGAATCTACGATCTTCAAACGAAGAAACAAGGTCTCGCCGATGCTTCTCTCGGAGAAGGCAAGGCAGCACGATTCGGAAAGCTTAGCGTCAAGGATTTGGCAGCGTTGTTCGGACTTTCAGTCTGAGGGAGAGAGATGATGGATTAGAGAAGGAGAGAGAAAAGATACCGCTTGACCCACCCCCTCTCGATTAGCTTGCGCATATAGTTCGCATCGTTTCTGTACCGTTCAGTGTCGTCGTCTCGCTTAATACCTCTCCACTTCGAAAGCGAAACTTCGAGCGGCAGAAGTCGTCCAATAGCAAATGTCCACAAGTCTGAAAGGTTTGAGATGCAGGGGTTTCATCGAGCAGCTTCATCGAGCACCGTGCTTCCTGATGAGTCTGGGTCGGAGACGCTCTCGAGATAGAGCAAAAGGGTTGATACTTCAAGCAACAATTATTGAAAAAGGAAGAGACTACGACAAATACAGAATAAATTCAAACGTAGCCCGAAAGCTACACCCTACCGACTGGATTGGGACGGCCTCGAGGAGGAGCCGCAGCTTGAGCGGCAGCGGTAGAGCGACGATCGGTCGAAAGGGAACTTCTAAGCGCTTGCAGCTTCTGCCTTTCTCGATCCTGGAGTCCGAAAGAGCCTCGTCGAGTCAGCCCCCTCGACCAACGAGCGAAACAGGACAAGGAGCATGAAATTTGAACGTACAGCTTCAGTCATCTGCGCCTCCTCCCTCCTCCGTTTCACTTCCTCTTCCCTCTTCTTCTGCCTTTCACTCCATTCGAGCTTCTCCTTCATTCGTTTCTCCATCTCCTCAGCTACACCTCCACAGATCATCACCGGTTTCCCGACCGGTTTCTGCTTTTGAGCCGCGACGGGTCGTTGCGAAGGTGCATTCTCCTTTCCTTTCCTACCTTGTTCAGCGACAGGAGGAGCTACCCGAGGACGTTTTACAGCTGGAGCTGAAGAGGAAGTAGTAGTCGAAGGAGCGAGTCGAGTCGGTTGTACATCCTGCGTTTTGAAAGGCATAGGAGGAGGAGCTTTTCTTTTGCCTTTCCCGATGGTCTCCTGCTCCCTCGCTTTCCAAGCTGAGAGACGCTCGACGAACATGGGAGAGGCGGTTCCGGCATTCGAAGAGGGAGCGGCAGGAGCTGGTCGAGGTCGAGGAGCGGCAAAGGTGAAAGGTTTCGCAGCGGTCGTCTTAACTGGAGGCGCTCTGCGTTTCGGTGCCGCAGAGATGGGTCGGGATGAAGAGGTCTTCGACGTCTGCGAGATGTAAAGTTCATCAGGAAGGTGTGCGAGAGAAAGACCGAAAAAATCGGGCCTCACGACCGATCGAGTCGCATTTCGCGAGACAGGTCGAGACACGACAGGCGGTGGCGGAGGAGCGGGAGGAGCAGGAGGAGCTCGAGTGGTCGTTGGACAGTCGGCTAGGTCTTCTCCAGTTCCAGTGGCTTGTTGATAAAGCGGTTCCTCCTCCTGCACTTCTTGCTGAAGTTCAGGCTCGCCTTCGAAAGGCTCTCCAGTGCTCTCATCGCAAACCATCGACGTAGATCCTCGACTCTCCTCCTCGATCCCTTCTAGGAAAGTAGAGACTCTCCGCTTCAGATCGATTCGAGGACCCGCTGCGACTCGGTTCGCTTCGAGAGTAGCTTTGGTGAGTTTGAGGACTAGGGCTGTCATAGACTGAGTAGGAGCTTCGATATCTGTGACGACTGAGGGGGTGATCGAAGGTACAGGTGGAGGGAGTGGTCGATGAGGTTCAGAGGATTGAGGAGGATCTTGCGAAATTGAAGATGGCTTCGAAGCGTGACCAGCGGCAGGGCGAGACCTCGTGGATCCATTACTCGAAGTCGCAAGTCGAGGGCGCTGTTGCAAAAAAGCGATTAGCTCGGCCCAGCAAGTTGGAGAACGTGAAGAAGTTTGGATAGCTCACCTTGTTCTCCCGTTCGATCTCTTTACCTTTCCCCTTGCTTTCCCTCGCACTCTTCGTCTCGGGTTTCTTCCACCCTGTTCCTCTCTGTATCCCTCGTTTCTTCGCCTTTAGAGCTTCCTCAACCCTCTTCTCGCGGCGTTCCCTCTCCTCCTTTCTTCGCTGTCGTTCTTGCTCACGAGTGAGTGAGTTCGACGTCGAAGCGAAAGAGAATGTCGTTGGAAGAGTGAGAGTAGCGTGTTTCGAGGAAGTAGCGGAAGCGGGAAGGGGGGCTGGAATTGCGTGAGGAGAAGTTGAGGGTAAAGGTACTTGTGAGGTCGAAGCCACAGGAGGGAGATGCGATTCCTCCTTCTCATCCTGTAGATTCGTATCGAGATTCGCCAGAGTAGCAGTTTCGACAGCAGACTCCTGAGTGGGAGTAGCGGTTTCGACAGGTTGAGTAGGCGGTTCGACTCGATCTTGAGGAATCGATTCAGTCCCTAGAGTCGTCTCAACAGCGATAGTTGCTGGGACAGAGTCGAGCTGGACGCTACTCCTCCGCTTGGCCGCTGACGTCGGTTGAGGTGGAGGAGCTAGTGAAACTCGAATTGGTCTCCCTTCTCGTTCCCTCCTTGACATACTTGCACTCAAAGTCGACGTCGACGTAATGGCGGAAGTCGAAGCGCGCCGAGCGGTTTTGGTCCGAACTGGTTGCGAAGGAGGTGCTGCGAGAGAGACTCGAACAGAGCGTTTGTTCAGGATCGGTCCAGGTTGAGAAGACTCAGAGGGAAAGGCACTTGTTATCGAGGATGGGGTTGGTTCGATGATAGGAGCCTCAGGAACCGGTTCGACGGGAAGAGGGGGAGCGAGGGAGATGCGAGCAGCTCGTCGAGGAGGACGTTCAGGCGATGGCAGAGAAGGGATAAGATCGAGATCAACGGATGGAGCAGGGTCGAGGGTAGCGGATTGAGCGAGTGCTATCTCTGACTGAAGAAGGGATTCCGAACTAGATCTTGTGAGAGGAACGGCAGAGGAAGGTCGGTAGTCGAGGGCTTGCTGTTGTTGACTCACTGACTCTTCGACTTCCTCTTCCATACAGACCTCACCATCCTCGTGTTCTTCTTCCTTGACCTGCATCTCCGACTCCACCTCTCCCGCAGCGCTCCGTTCCCTCAAAATCTCAAACGAGCTTTCCTCCTCAGTCACCTCCTCAATCGTCTCAATCGCTGATCCTCCCAGCTTCATGCCATTCCGTCTTCCCATTCCTTCTTCTTCTTCAATATTCATAGACGATGGAGGTCGAGTCTTGGCCGGTGTACTGTGTCCTATTTCGAGCGAGGAAGGGTTGAAGCTGAGAGGTGCTCCCATCATCGGTAGAGTGAGATCGCCTTCGAACGACGTTGGTTCATGCGATTCTGGTGAGAGAGGAAGGGAAGAATCGGCCTGAGGTGGGGGAGTGGTGACTTTCGAAGGACGGGTAATGAGGGAGTTCGACACGGGTTGTTCGATCGTCGTCGTCATCGTCGATGATTCAGCAATATCAGAGTTGAGGCAGAGACAAGAATCGGAAACAGAAGGTGGGAGATCAGGATTGAGGGAGATAGTTGCGAGTTGTAGAGAGCACGATCGAGCTGACGTCGAAGCTTTCGATTGCTCGATCGGATTGCTACGCTCCTTTGGCTCCGGTAAGCCTGACGCCTCAGCTGGAGTTCCCTGTTCCTCAGCATCTCCTTCGTTCGAAATGGTCTCTTTCTCTTTCTCCTTGCCTTTGCCCTTTCCGTCCTCTTTATGATTCCCGACAGTAGCTACCGATTGTCTTCGACGATGAGCTGGGTGATCAGGAGGTAGAATGTGAGCAGGACGAATAGCCGCGATCGAATGACGAGCTCTTTTGGTCGGAAGAGCGGCAGAGCTGAAAGAAGGGCGAGGTCGAACTTTGGAAGGAACAGGTTGATATTCGACGGATACCGGGATTGTGGTTTGAGGGAGTGGAGCGAGTGGGCATCTCTTGCGTGGGCGATCTAATGGGGGAGATGGTAGAGCAGCGGAGAGGGAGTCGACAGGTGGAGCGATTTCGACAATCGGTTCGACGATCTTCTTCTCCTCCACTTCGTTGTCCTGACCTCCGATACTATCCCCGTCGGCACTGAAGTTGACTGGTACCATCTCATCCATATTTCCGATCATCTCGCATTCGCCCGTCTCATCATCTTCATCCCGATCTTCCGCATTTTGTCCATCTTCCTCGTCCATTCCCAGCTCTAGTCCTGCTTCCTCGATCACATCCTGCAGGGTCTCTTCGGGCGGATCTGAATACTCGTGTCCCTGTTCTACGCTCCCTTCTCCACCCTGATCGACGCTATTCTCGTAATCCTGCTCAACCTTTTCCTCCTCCTGCATTTCCTCCTCGTTGACTGTGTCACCTACTCGTTCCATGAGAGCCTCCTGAACATGTTCTTTGTCCTCTGTCACTTGTGGTTCAGAAAAGACTAAATCTCCGTTCGCCATGGTTCCGTTGACCTCTCTTTCGAATGCCCTAGTCTCCGAAACTTCTGCCTCATGCGCCTCCGAACCGTCCTCCTCTCCTGCACTCACTGCCTTTTTCACCTCACTGACCGCTTTAGTAGGTTCTTCAGGAATGACGTGCTGTTCCCGATCGAAAGTAAAGGTCGAGTCTCGTTCGTCTTCGTCTCGAGCGAAAGATTTTGATCTGTTCGAGTTTGACGAGTAGTTGCCCACAGCCATCGAAGGTTCTTCCTCGTCGAATAGAGCTTGACCTTGATGAGCTGGACTTTGTCGGAAAGAGGGAGTAGAAGCGGGACGAGTGAAAGAAGAGGTTGAATTGGAATTGGGAGAGAGGGTTACATTGGCGGCAGTCGGGGGAGGCAATTGTCGAATATCATCTTCCGAGTCGTCTGTTTAGCTGATGGTCAGTTATTGAGCGCATCAAACTGAAATCAGGAGGCCTTGTTTACCGTATCGAGCGATTCCTTTCGAAATTGACTCCTCCTGCTTTTCCTCTTCATCCTCCTCATCCAATTCTGCTAATACTTGCATTCCCTTCTTCGCAGGTGTCCTCCCTCCTACCGTCCACATGGACTCATCAGCAAGGAAATCTGGCACCTCCTGATCATTCAACAACCCAAAACTTTGGTCCTCCTCTTGTTGACCTCCGAGTAAGCTACCAAAGTCGAGTAGGGATTGATCTGGATCTGCTGTAGCTTGAGTGGGGTTGTGAGGCTGGAGAGGAGGGAGAGATTGATGATTGTTTGTTGAGTGAGATGAAGTTGGTCTAGGGAGAGCGGAAGGCGGCGGTTTGCTCTTCCTGACTGGCAGCAGAGATAGATAGGGCGCCATGCAAGCAGCTCTAGCCCTCGAAAGGGGGAGAGGCGAATGTGGTGTGAGTTGAAAGGAGAAGGAGAGTTTGTTGTTTACACTCTTTCGCTCTCCCACAACTTCTGCTTCTGACCAGTGACTGCCCGTACGCTCTTTCTGATGGCTATATGATGGTCTACAAGCGCGTAGATAGCCCTTTCATTCTCAATTCTCTACTCTTTCTCAAATCTCGTTTCTTCATCTCGTTTCGTCTCTCGCTCACCTCGACGCGCTTCTGATCAATCGCTCGCTTCCTGACCATTCCCAGTCCCTTTCACAAACAGTAGGCAGTCGTAAATTCGAGACTTTTGAATCGGACTCCGCGGCAACGATTCACGCGGAGTCCTCTTCACCTCTTCCCTCTTCCGGCCCCCGGGCTGCCCCTCTCTCCCTCTCACACTCACACTTCACTCAAGCGATGCGGATCTTCCTCAACTTTCTCCTGTCAACCCTGGTACTCGCGGCATCAGCGCTAGCAGCGAGCTCCTCGTCTTCTTCGTCGTCGATTTCCATCACAACAGAGGCGAGTGTCAAAGTGGGTTCAGCAATTCGGTTCCAATGGTGAGTTCTCTTCTTCGGAAACATCTACTTAGCACGGAGAGGGTGTCTGAGGAATTGGATTCGCAGGTCTGGCGGGAAAGGTCCTTATTCCCTCAAAGTTTTTATCAACGATCGAGTCGTCTCTTCGAATGACGGTAACGCCATCTCTCAGCGATCCATCCCAGCCTCTACTGACGATTATGATGTCCTCGAGTAGGTTGGCAAGCTCAATCAGTTCAATGGCGCGCGAGTTCCGACCAAGTCCCAGTCGGCTCGAAGATCAAGATTCGAGTGACTGGTGCCGACGGCGATACTGTCATTAGCGATGAAACGACCGTCATCGACGCTAACAGTTCGCTGTCCAACCCCCATTCGAATGAAGATACGAAGGACGAGAAACCGAATCGCGGAGGATCGCACTCGGACTCCAACGACTACGAAGGTTCAGAAGACGAGTACAACGAAGAATCGAACGACGAGGAGAACTACGACGAAGGAGAAGAGGTCACTCCGAAAGCGACTGATAAAGCTTGGATGAGCGACCCCAACGATGATTCACCTGGTCAAACTTCGATGAGAGGAGAATCTGGTGCCACGGCCCTCGACGGAGAAGATGAAGGAATGATGAGCATTCAAACGGTACCGAATCCTGGTCAAGAAAGCGGAGTCGATATGATGGATTCAATTCAGTAAGTTGGGATGTTGCGCTTCAGCCTGGTTCGGATGAATTGAGACTGGAAATATCCGTCTCCTACTTGCAGAGCTACTCCGACACTCAGTGGAGCAGGATCAGGTGCGACTCTGAACGGAATGAACGACCTATCGCGCGGCAGCGGAGGAGCAACAGCATCCGCAACCGGAGGACTCGGCTCTGTCAGTGGAGCTGCCGAGACTGGTACATCTTCTGCTGGAACTGGGTGAGCCATCATTGATATCTCTTCACCAGCGAAGTCAAATTGACAGATTTCAGAATCGACAGCGCGACCTCGTCTTCTTCTCCCACATCTTCTGCAGAATCAGCATCGTCCTCTTCCTCAGACTCAGACTCACACAGTACCTCGACTGACGAAGACGAGAGCTCAAAGACAATGACATATGTCGTTGTTGGCGTCGTTCTGGTTCTGATCATGCTCGGTGCGGGTGCAGCATTCTGGTGGTGGTCAGTGACTTGTCACTACTCTCCTTCCGTGAATCCATTCTAACGAGACAGTGCCTCGACCCCACATAGGAAGAAACGACGAGCCTCCCAAGAAGCTGCTTCATCCAAGAAATCGAAAAAGAAGTCGAGCAAGAAATCTTCTCGAGATCAGCAAGATGACTATGGTTCGACAGATCAGGATGAAGAAGCACTCGTCGGCAATTCCTCCTCGTCTTCTCGATCGAAATCGACTAAGAACTCGAAGAAGGCTCAACCACAAGAGGATTATCCATCAGATGCCGACAGTGATTATGGACAGACATCGACTGGAGGAGGGGACAGCGGAGCTTATAGAGATGATGCGGATGAGGATCAAGGGTACGAGAAGAAAACGAAGAAGAAATCGGGACAGTATGATTATTGAGTGCCGAAGAGAAGAAGCGAAGCAGTAGGAGGAGGGAAGTGAAGGAGCTTGGTAGAGAGGGAGTAGAAGAGGGACGCTATGGCGACGACACGCTACCTGCCGTAGAACGTAGATTCCTCATCCCTTGTTTTAGCGGTTTGACATGATAATATTGATATTCACCTCTTTTACTTTCTACGCTTTGGGATCTTGATTCTCCTTGTCCTCTTCCTTTGCCACTTCCGTACCCTCCGCATCAGCTTCGATAACTTGCCCGTGGATTGCCTCCGCCTCGACAGTATCTCCCTCGACGACCGGTCTGAATCCAACCCCTTTCAAAAGTTCCACCACTCCAGTCTCCTTGATCTCCTCCAACGCTTGCTCTTCTTTGACCAGTACCATCCCTGCGAACCCTAGCGAATTAATCGAGATCTCCCTCCCACTCTTCGTTGTGTACTTCTCTTTAGAACGAGGCACTAGGTGGATGTAGGAAGTAGTAATGATCACGTTGTAAGATAAGTTTGAGAGGCGGATTCGACCACCTTCGAAGAGTTCAGGGGAGACTTCGGCGAGTCGTCGAAGGTGATCAATCATGAGATCGAGTAATAGGAGGAAGCGGTCGCCGAGGTAGGAAGAGATCTCGGAAGGAGTCGAAGGGATATCGAGTAGAGCGGTGAAGTTTGCGTAAGGAAGTGGGAGTTGGAAAGCGGCCCCTAGAAAACAGAAAGAGAGAAAAGTGTCAGTGTCAGTCTGAGAATATGGGAGGAGAGATCTAGCTTACGAGGATCTTGAGGTCGGTTCGAGTCGATGCACGCGTCAAAGGGAGCTACTCCGTTTGATAGGGGAATGAATTGTAAACTAGAGATGGGAAGAAACGAAATCAGCATGTCTACTGAATTTGAGCAAAACGCGAGACTTACTGCTTGTGAGGTTGCCTACGTAGGCAAGAGAAGTTAGCGAGTAATCTCAAGCTTAGTATAGATGGCTATGCTTACGATGCACCACTCTCCGGACCACAGTTGAAGAAAGCGAGATGTTTCTCTCTCGCGCTGAGCTGCTTGAGGATCGACCAACTCGCAAACACCTCTAGCGGCGACAGCGGAGTAGTTTGCTTGACAAACTCCTTCGTCACGAGTAAGAAATGGCGAGGGGTAACGCAGAACTTGTTCAACTAATCGAGAGGTTGCGAGAGTTGAGATTAACGAGGGATGCAAGAATAGTCTCGGGAATTGAGCTCACGAGTACAGCGAAGGTCTCTCCTTGATCATCTCCTTCTTCTTGTACAGTATCCTCTGCTACGAATAGATCTTGTTGATAAGGAGGTGCGAAAGGATCTTTTGGTTTTTCCTCCTTTTTTCCATCCTGTTTGGTCGGTTTCTTTGCTAAAGCGGGTGCGAACCTCACTTCAAACTACTCTCTATCCCTGTCAGCTTTGATTCAGGATCGTAGACAGAGGAGAGGAAGAGTTTACAGGGATTCCAGTTTGTTGATCATCCAATTCCTCGATTTCACTCTCTGTGAAATGTACATTTCCAGCCTTGAGTGCATCTTTGTATTGCTGTTTGATCTTCTGGGCTAGTCCAGGGAATGCCATTGTTGAAAGGGAAGTGTAGCAATCCAACCCTTCATTTCATCATTTCGTTTCTTGATCTCTAATCAGTCACCCATCAACTCTAGTCCACCCTTACAGCCACTCTACTAGCTCGTATCAGCAATGTCTGGAATCCTCACTGGTGCCAAAGGTCTCTTCCGATCCTTCTTTTCCTCTTCGGCGACGAATCCTGCAGATCTACAAATCGCAAAAGAGACAGTAGAGGTGAGCCAGATCTCTCGCGTACTCACAAGCACTCATAGCTGACCTCTGGCTGTTTCTCATACCAGTCGATTATCGGAGGTTCCCAAGTTGCAGTCTTCTCCAAATCCTACTGTCCTTACTGTACGCCTTCTTCTCCTTTCCTATCGTTCGTGGTCCAATTGCTGACAAGTTGAGCGGATACAGGTACGGAAGCGAAGCGAATCTTGTCTTCACACGGTCAAGATGCGCGAACAAAAGTGAGTCCTTTCCCCCCCTTCGCAACCCCTCGCATAGCATAGCATAGCTAATCTCTCGAGTGCTCCAACAGGTCCTCGAACTCGATCACGAGAATCAAGGAACAGCGATTCAGCAGTACTTGGCAGAAAGAGCTGGAGTTAGCAAAGTAACCGTCCCGCAGGTGCGACCGCCTCTTCTTCGTTTGAAACCCTATACCGTGCACTCGACTAACCCGTGTCTGTCGCGAAATAGATCTTCATCAATGGAAAGACCATTGGAGGATGCTCTGACCTGAAGAAGCTTCAGTCGCAAGGACAACTCGACAAACTCCTCGCCTAACAGGATCAATCCCTCTCTCGACTCCTCGTTTCTCTTATAATATCGCTGTAGACTAAACTTATGAATGCATTCCTAGATTCTTATACTACTGATACTCGATAACAGGTCTTCTCCTGACTGGTTGAGGGAACTCTTCATCCTCTTCGTATTCTTCCTCCTCTTCCTCGACGGGTTCCGGTTCTCGACGTCCAGTCTCCTCCTCCCTAGTCTCCAACCCTTCGATCTCAATCCCTTCTCCTCCTTCCTCTGCTTCTCCTTCCTCCTCTTCTCTGGCCGCCGCATTCAATGCTTCTCGTTCTTTCGTTTTCGCGATAAGTTTCGTAGCGCTGTTGAAATCACGAGCAGACTGTCAATTCCGTCTCGTAGTAGAGGTTGAATGAGGTCAGAAAGGCTTACCGATTGAACACACCGTTAGTACTGGCACCACAAGCGAAGCATTTCCCAGTCTTCGCAAACCTTTTGATCGCGCACGCCGAATCAAAGTAATGCCCACAAATCGTCACGACGGGTTCAGGTCCGAAAGGTTTGCGACAGAGTAAACAGGCGAAAGGTAGATCTTCGTCTTCGTCGTCGGATCCTCCTCCAGCTTGAGGTCCTTCACCATCTCGTGCAGCTTGTTTCGCCATGAATGAACCGGATGCTGCCGAGTTGGACAAGAACGAGTTGTCGAGTTGCCAGCCGTGCAAGTAGTCTCCTCGATCGTGCAAGAACTATCAAGGTCAAAACCGAAGGTCAGCTAGCTGAAACCGACTCCGAACGAAAAACATGAATCATGCCTCACCTTGCAAGTATCTCCGAAACCACAGAATCCAGTCTCTGTGTATGATCAACGGTTTTTCAGCGTCGTCAACATCGTAACGAGGTCGAAGAGAGAGCAGCGTACCTTTGTAGTCTTTACAAACATCAGGTTGATAATCCGTCAAAGTGATGGTTCTCACATTCGCAGGACCTCCTTTGACCGGTCCAAACGCTTTCGGTAACTTGTGCTTCTCGCCTTGATTCCCTCTGTACAATCCGTCGTCCTTTGCCTCTTCTTGTGGCGCATTCTTATCCTTCGCCATCTCCTTGATCTGCTCACTCGAGACCCATGCAGGGGGACTTGAGCTCCTCCTCCTAGCTCTAGTACTGCTCGCCGAGTGTCTGACTGCATAAGAATCCCTTCCCTTTTTCTCATCATCTGAATCACTTAAATCCAACCCTACACTCTGATCTTCAGTCTTGCGCCGTTTGTTCCCGGTACCTTGGATCAAGTGACTGGCTGTCTGTCGTTTGGGCGCAATGACTACTTCGGAAGTGCTGGGTGCTGATAGAGAGTCGGAGGGGGAATCGGTAGAGGGCTCAACTTCCTTCTTCCGTAGACCAGAAGGCGCTCCTTTCCGCTTCTTGATGAACTTGACTGGTGCTTCAGACGACATGAATGAGGTGAAGTCGAGATGAAAGTGAAGTGAAGAAAGGAGGAGCACCCTTCGCAAAAAGTCAAAGTTGCAATTCGCAAGAGTTCTGCTGAGTCAGCTTACAACTCTCTCGTTCGCTCACAAGGCTTCGAGATACGAATGAGAGGGAGGCACAACGACATAAGATATTGCGAGGGGTTGGGGTACTACTATAAATACGTGACAACAAGTTGAATCCTATCACTGCTTTGAACTGCTGAAACTGAACGGGCAAACCAAAAGAGACAGAATATACAATCTAAGTGTTTCTAGAACCCTTCCTCGTCCTCCTCTTCAATCATGGCGAAGTCCTCAGTCCTCGCCCATCCGAGTCGACCGTTTCCTGCGACTTTTCTTCCCAAAAGCCAACCACTTCCACCTTCTGCTCGATCAGCTTCTTCAAGCTCAACTTGCAAGCGTTCTCCGATGCTGTAGAAAGGCAATGAGGGTCAGTCATCAGAGTAAACAGGATGAGGATGAGGCGGGAAAGACTCACTCGAAGCTGAGAATTGGATAACCAGCTCGATAAGCAGTCGATTTGCTAGCAGAGATGGCCTCGGCGACGTAGAGAGGACCTTCTCGCTCAAGGAAGTCTTCACCGTCGATTCCTTCGTAGCCTGAAACGCTGTAATCGGAGAGCGGTTTCTGTGACGAGGTTGAGCGACCGAAAACGGGACGACTGGTGTTCGAGGGACATTGAATATCGACGCTCGAGCGACGGGGAGGGAGAGGAATGGTGAGGGTGTGCTGCTCGGGAGAATCGACCTGATTTGGGACCGAGGGGAGAGGAGCTTCGCATCGAAGTCCGATAGACCGACGATCGTAACTTCCGAAAGTCTCGCTTGTGGCCATCGAAGGAGGACGCTTGCAATTGTCGGACAGCTGCGGAGCCGAGTAGTGACCGGGAACCAAAGGAGGAGGGGTGACCGGATCGTTGCTCGAGGGAAGAGATGACATCGATGTTGCGCTACTGCGGTGAGAAGTAGTGAAGCTGTCTCGTTGAGCTGCACGATCTGAAGTGTAGTCGGTAGCGCAGTCGGAGAAGTACGATTGTCGAGTCGTTGATCGGTAGTCGCNGCTCGAAGAACCGTCGAGAGGTGAAGGGATCGTTTTCGTCGTGCTCGCCGATGATGTCGGTCGGGATAACCTGGAAGCGCTTTTTCGATGACTCGAGACGCTCGCTTCTATTCACAGCGAATTCAGCGATTAGTGAGGTGAAAGCCGAAAAAGAAAAACGTGGACGACTTACGAGCAAGGGCGATACCTAGTCCGGCAGCGAGACTATCCATCATTTGAGCGATAGGCTGATGAGTCGTTGAATGAAGCGTCTCGATGCTGTCTCGAAGCGTTCCTCCAGGTGATCGAGTGAGCCATTGCTGAGTGAAGTCTGCCCATCGTTGTTCGAGCGCGGCATGGTACGAAGCTTGTGCAGCCGCGAAATGAGCAACGATAATGTTGAAGTACCTCGAAACGCTGCCGAGGAATCGAGGTAGTTCCTCGAGTAGCTGCGTCGAAAGGATGATGAAGTCTTCGGAACCTTTACGATCGGAAGGAAGCTTCTTCGCTAGGTATCGTTGGTGATCGAGAAGCTTGTCGTTCCGTTTGGCGATGACTTGACGAGGATTGTCGAACAGACTGAGCAAATGATCGGTTTTGAGGATGAGCGATCTCTTGACTTCCTGATCCTAGAGCAGGTCAAGAATTGTAGTGGATCAGTCGGATGTTTGAGCGAAGATGATGAAGGTAACTTACGAGTTCACGCCAAGGTCCCTCGATGACAGGAATCAGAACGCTGTCGAGGAATACGCAGAGTCGATGATGAGGGCCTCCTCCAACCGGCTTCTCCCCTCCCAATGGAGCGTAAAGATCGATCCATCCTTCTACCATGGTCACCTGCGCCTCGAGCGCTCCCTTCGTGCATCTCGTCCAATCTCGCATCTCGTTCGAGAATCGCAGAACTCCGGATCGAGTGCTGTCAACGAGAGCGACGAGGGTGTCGAAGATTTCGTCGCCGCCGTCTCCGTTCGCGCCAAAGATCCCCTTGGCTTTTTGCGAAGTGCGAAGGAGTTTCTTCGTCATCGTCGTGCCCATCGAAGAAATCGATTTTGCCGAATCCCGACGTTGACCAGATTTGTCCTTCGAAACGATACGAGCGACCGTCTCGCTACGTTTCTTCGATTCGTTGATAGCATCTGCGACGACGAGTATATCGGTGTTGGCGCGTTGAAGAGCGTCTCGATCGGGGTGATCTTCGGGAGTTGCGGAAAGGATTTGATCGAGGAGGAGAGGATACTTGAGGCACCTTTGAACGGGTTTGATGAGGAGAGAGGCGAGATCCCAGGCATTCGTTCGTCCATGAGAGAGCGTCTTGCATTCCGAGAAATAGGAACGAAGAGTTGGCTCGAGATCTTGTAAACGAACGATCGCACGATGATGTCGAACGCAGTAGTTGGAGTAGACTTGTTGAATTCGAGGCAACTGTAAAAGGGAGACTATCAGGATCTTACTCGCTGTGGCAAGGACAAATAGATAGAGACTTACGACTTCGAGGAATGTTTCACCAATACGATCTTCCATCTCCTCTTCGTCTCCTCCCGCTGCATGATCCAGGAGTCCAGCAAAGGCTTCTGCCAGAGAAGCGATCTCTTCGAGGTTGGCGAAGATGACGTGAATGTCTTTCGAAGACATGATAGGTTGACCGGCAACGAGATTCGGTTGCGAGGTCGAGGCGAAACTCGAGCGAGAGACACTATCGCTCCTCCCGATAGAGGCACCTGAAGTAGAACGACGAGCAGATCTTGGCGCCGAAGAAGCTTTGGCGAAAGTCGCGGAAGTTGGCGAGACGGGAGAGACAGGACGTCCGGCGTCGAGTCCACCTAATCCTAGACCGGTACTCATTACATGATCGGCAATTTGAGTCATGTCTAAAGAGGGAGATTGATCGTTAGAAGCGCTTCTCTGCGATAGTCAAGAGAGCGGAAAGTGAAGACTTACGAGCACCTCTAGCTCTAGCGAGGTAAATATCCCTCACAACCATCATGTCTGCAGCGTAAGTCCTCTCAGTGTCAACTAGCTCCTTGATGGTCCGTCGTCGTCTCTCCGCGAGCTTCTCCTTCTTGACACTGTTCTCATTCGTGACCTCGGGTCCTCGTCGATCTTGCGAAACAGAACGACTTGACGGGAATCCACCGGGAGATGGCGCACGAAGAGTGACGGGGGAAGTTTCCACGCCGAGTCCAAGACCAGTGCCTCCGACTTCCGAAGTTGCGAGATGCGAAGACAAATCTTGAACAAGCGAGTCATTCGACTCGTCTGCTGGTGAGTGCTCTTCGGCTCGAGGAGTGTAGTAGACGGTGTCTCGGTGTCGAGAATGGGAATCATTCGAAGGGAAGAGGTAATTTCGGTCGGTGGGGGAAGCGGGTTCGACGAATTGGGAGAGAGGTCGATCGTGAGGAGCCGTTGGGAGAACCATATTGAGCGACTTTCCTCCTTCCATTGCTTCAGCTGTTTCGTCGAGAAAGGTCGCCAGCTGTTTCCGTCGATCAGGAAAGTCGAAATAACCACTCGGTCGACTGGGGAAAGATAATGACGGTCGACGAGGTTGTTCGCCGGGGGAGAGCTCGCTTGAGACGAAAGAGGCGAGAGAGAGTCGATTGCCAGCGCTTAGAGTCGAGGTGAGCCCGGTCGGCAAGCGAGGTCGATTCTCTCGACCTGATCGTATTGAGGAGGAGAGGCTTTTGCGGGTTGCGGTAGATTCAGCCGAGACTTGCCTACTGCTCGTGGGTCGAGAGGGGAAGGGAAGATGTGAAGTTGGTCGAGATGTCGCAGATTCTGTCCGCCGTGAGGGTGCTAGATGTATCGACACAATCAGCAAAAATGTCGTCCGAAATAGTGAACGATGCAAGACTCACGAGGGAACACCTGCTTCATTCTACGCTCTTTCGTCAAATCATCTTCCGCGGAATCGTCCGTTGAAGATGTGCTGGTCGAGGGGAGTTTCCGATGACTTCTCGTGGTCGAATTTGGGGAGATGATTTTCGACGATTGTGCTGGAGGCTCATCTTCTAGGAACGAGAAGTCGATTTCGAAGTAGTTGTAGTTTGCGATTGCGGAGCCAGCGCGGAGTGCATTTCGAGCAGCGGTTTCGTCGTCGGAGGAGGAAGATGTGGGAGAAGAATCGTAGGCAGCGGTTTTGCGAGGCCGTAAAGGTAGCGGGGGGAGGGGATAGGAGACATAGGAGGTATCGAGAGGTGATATTGGGTCGGTACGAGAGAGAGAAGGGCCGCTTGGGAAAGTAGCGGAGACGGGAGAGTCGGGAAGAGGTCGCATGCGAAACGAGGAAAGTTCGGCAGCCAAGGCGACGTTCGAAGGTGATGGAAGAGGTTTCGACGTTTGTGGTACGGCAGAGAAGTGGAGAGGTCGAGAGCCGAGAGTGTTTGAGTCGTAGCGAGTGTCGCAGGAAAGGTTTGATGGAGCAGTGCGAGGTCGAGTCAATTTAGTCGTTCGAGGTCGAGAAGGGAACGTTGAAGAGTCGAAGGGCGTTGACCGAGATGTTGAAGGATTCGCGGTTGAAGGACGAGTCGTTGATGAGCGTACCGGGAACGGCGACGATATCGAATTCGAAGAGGAGGAGGAAGGAGGGAAACGATTCATTCGTCAGCAGTCGTTCTCTCGAGGATCTCGAGGAGTTGCTGGAAAGGCTGGGTGAGCACAGCCAAAGTAGTTGGCTCTGAGAGAGGTGTCGGAAGCCAGCTAGAGACAGATTAACCTCGTCGAGGAAATTTGAGTCGAATTGGAGCTCCGTCAAGGTGTTCGACTCGTCAGGGCACGAGTTGACCGGGACCTCGGATCCACCATATCAGCAGTGATGACCGAGGCGAGAACTTGTTCGTTACGAGTCGCTCAGTGGCTTTCGACTTCCGGATCCGGTCGAACCTTCCCTCGAGAGCAAGTGTAGATCGCGCTCTGCGTCCGGGCATTTAACCACGCTCCGTCTACCTTACTATCGAGGTACCACAGTTCGAGTGCCGACATACGAGAAGAGGTTAATGTTTAAAACCTCGCTACCGTGATATCACTTTTCGCTTCCGACCCTTCAAGTTCGAGACTTTTTCCACCTCACTTCCACGAACTCGACGAAGCAAGCAAAAACCCACCGATGGTACTGTAGAGGAAAATTCAAAACTCACCTCGTAAATCCTGCAGGTGGAGAACGGAAAAAGGGAGAAAATAACAAGTTCGAAGGGTGTCAACTCTACAATACCCTCGCAATACTAGATAGAGTATAGTACGAACCTTTTTAATAGAGGATCCCTGGAGTTCCGCTACCCCGCCAATTCCTTCTGCAAACCTCTTCTGTAGTAATCGACTTAATTCTTGTAAATGAAGTGCTTCGTCTAGACCGACTACACCACCTTCTTCGAGCGTCCAGATACTGCTACGATGGGTTGAAGGAACTCTTGCGCTCGGCTTGCGAGAGGAAGCGATCGAATTTCGGTGGGAGTCGATCCCTTCGCTTGAGGCTGTCGGAGTTTCGAGTGGAGCTGGGAGGGTAATAGTTGAACGCGACACAGCTTGGAGCAGTTCGTAGAATGAGACCATGGTTGAGGATCGACCTAGAGTGTTTGGAGGGAAGAGAGAGAGGAGTTTACTCTCCCTTGTTCCAATCTCAAAAATGCTCAGTCCTCGTTTTGTATCCCTTTGTTGCCAAATCCAATGTCGCGAAAGTCGACTCACCTGGCGTAGTCGAGTATCCTGTAGTGCGAAGAGAACGAGGACGCGAAAGGAGTGTGAGTCTCGTGGGCGCCTGTGCGATTCGAATCAGCTCAAGCTCAAGCTCATTTAGATTTCGCAGCGTTCTCATCGACACTGTGTTACCAATCGAAGCAACATTGCATTCGACAATACTGCCTAGTATCTCTTGAGCGAAGACAACGCAAACAGCGGAAGCTGTCCGGACAGCTTCGTCGCACGCATAAGAAGGCAAAAAAATGGCTGAGAATCGTTAAGGAGGACCCTTGGGCCCGAGAAGCAGCTCAACGCGCTTCGTACCGTTCATGGAGGGTGCTGTATCCGCCCTCGGGGCGTCAACGAGCTTATCACGTCAGGACCGTTGAGCAACAGCTGTGCGAAAGTCAACTTTTCAACTTTTGACGGATCTGAGCTCCTTCTCGTGTGCTACATAGACTCCACGTGCGCTTACGGCTATCAGACGGTCTATTGATCGACGCAGACGAATGAAGGAAGTCGAAGAAGTCGCCAGACGTAAAGTTTGATGAGAGATTGACGTGAAAAGTAATCCTTCAACCTTCTCTCACGCACGCCTTCCACGCTCTTCTTCTCCAGGGCTGTTTCCTTTCTGGAACAGCGTCAATAGGCATCCTATCGAGGAGATTTGTGTTTCAATAGAGACCGTCAATTGATGATAAGGGTGATCGACGAGTTGCGAGTGACTGTCATTTCTCGCCGAACACGCTCAACTCGTCTTCCTGGTATTGGATTACCCCGAACTTGTCCAATCCACCTACTCTTTCCGTCTACGAGCGATCGTCTCGTCGGCACGAAGATGTCGTCGTTGACACGGGGAATACAATACCACGAGAGCAAAGATCCGAGGCCGAGGAGTCGTCGAAGCAGTGATCGAACTTTCTTTTTAAACGTTTTTTCCTTCCCTAAAGAGACGCCGTTCGAACAAGAAGAGGAAAGAGAAGAGATCTGCTCGTCGTCGCCGTTGCGTTTTGCGTGCCTCAGCTCGAAGGTGAGTGATCGTCACGTTCTTCTGAAAGGGTTGTCACTCGTTTCTGTCACTTCCCCTATGTCCCCAGTCTCTACTGTAGGCAATCCCTCGCTTGCAAGTCGAAGGGTGTTCGTCGGCGCCACTAGCCCGACAGTCACTCCTCTCTTGTCTGAGAGAAGCAAGTCTGCCGTCAGCATCCGAAGAGCCTTGAGCTTTTAAAGGGTATCGCACGCGAGCAGGTCAGTAGCTGAGAGCGGCAGGTATCCCCCCAAGCACGCAAGCATATTGAGTTCACGAAGGGCAACCAGCGGAAGACAGGAGACTCACTGAACGAAGTCGCTCGTCCAAGCGACAAGGACGATCGCAATCCTCCGCTTACGAAGCGATACCAGTTTGGAGGAGCGCTGGTGATCTCTTCCACGCATATTCGAGGAGTCATTTGCATGCTCTACGGACTGTGAAAGATGCAAGCCATTTCAGGAGCGGAGCAAACGAAACGAGGTCACGAAAGCTCGGTGAACTCGTTCGCCCGGTTGTGCCTACATCTCTCCGGAAGGCAGAGATCACTCGAGAGAGACGAGAAGTTGTCTCAATGTCAACACCTTCTACGCCTGAGTCCGCTCCAGATCTTCGAGGGGTCATTTCGCCAGGTGGTCTCATCTTCGTAGAACGCTTCAAACGTCGAATACTCAAAGATCTATCGAAGGCACAGTGGACCATGAGTTTTCATCGCCAGTGAGATGGTAAAGGGCAGCAGAACGAGAGCTCACTCGATCGTGCTGCGTTCTGATTTCGTCTAATCCGCCGCAACTGCATTTCGATCGCTAAGAGAAACTTCGCGGTCAGTCGGTTGGACATTCCAGATAGGGCGAGGTAGCGATAGCTTTGGTGGACTCACCTTGAATCTCATTATCTCCCAAGCTCGAGCGAAGAGATCCCTCTGTTGACGACTTCTGAACTTTGTCTCCTCTTCAAGCTCCTGATGTCGTCTAATACGCTGTCGTAGCTTGTTGTTGACTCTCTGTAGCAGTCGAGTAAGTCAGTTGAGATTGATGGAAGATCGAACAAGCCGGAAATTCACCCGAAGCTCGAGGACTTCTCGCTCAAGTGCTTTACTTCGCTCGTCAACGCTGGACTGTACGAGCATACTCGTAGCTGAGTGAGTTATTATACTAATGGGAAGTGCGTGTCGCACTTACCGAATGATCCAGTACTGTCGAGGTGTAGTTTTCGAAAGCGATGACCTCTTTCCGTAGTGCGAAAGCATCCGCCTCGTGACGACACTGTTTTTCAGACAGAGAGCTGTCAGTGGACGGACTGAAAATAATCCGACGAAGGTGAACACTGCTCACTGCAAGGCTAACTTCATTGATAGCAAGTTTACTTTCACGAACGAACGAAGCAGTCCGACGAGAGCGTAGGTTGAGATTCTGTGGATAGACCGTGATAGTCAGTACGGACTAGACCACGGCCGGAGTGATGGTGACTTACGCGCTTCTTCCTGAACGGCAAACTCAAGCTTGCTTTGAGTCTTGAGACTGACAACATTGGCTTCGACCCATCCAACTGCTGCCGGCTCGCACCTTGTCGCTCTACACAGATCTCAAAGAGCGTGTAAGATGGTGCTGAATCTAGAGTGTTGCATGCAGTGTCGACGAGCGAGGCCGACGTTGAATCGACAGAAATGATTGAAGTCGTATTTGAAGCGGTGGTGCGGTTAGAGGAGATAGAGCGAGAGCGTGAGGTGTTGTGTAGAGAGAATTGGGTTGGCGGGAGACTGTGATGTGTCATCTGCGAACGAGGCATGAGAGGATGAGTGATGGTCGGAAATCGAAAGCACTCGTCGAGTGAACTCACTACGATGTAAATGATAAACGAAGAAGAGAACGATAGCGAGAAAGGCGGAGAAGAGAAGAGCGAGAGCGAGAGAGGTAAGCAGAAACGAGGCAAGATCATCACATACCAACGAAATGGCTTTCCAAACTCAACGCGACTCGAAACAACCTAAAACAGCAGAAATGTTCGCTTCAAACGATTGGTGCCGTAGAGCGAGCGAGACTCGCATCAGCTCGGTCTGATCCAACTGTAGTTGGGAGAGCCAAAGTTCCAAAACCTCGATGTTTCAGTTCGGCGTGTCTGCGACGAGTACAGTTCGACTCTTCTTCGGCGTATCCATCATTGAATCCTCTTGACATTGATCGTCGTCGTCGTCGTCGTCCTCGGTACTACCACTCGTCTTGCGATCGTGACCTCCCTTGATTCGGAAATCCTCTTTCCTCGAGACGAGCCATCCTTCCTCATCGCTACCTTCCGGTCCTCCAACCTGATCCCAGTCCATGTCGTCTCGTCGATCGCCTGGAAGGATCGGTGGTGGAGGAATGCCGAAGGGAAGAGGTAAGGAGTGGTCGGGAGCTCCGGGTCGGAAAGCAGCACCAAGAGCGGCGAAGGAGGGGAGGGAGATGGCTCGAGAGAAAGGTTTCTTGAATGAAGGAGCTTTGACGACGGGTTTGGCGGGAGTATCGGGAACGAGTGTGAGGGTTTCTGCGGAAAGTGATGAAGCTGCGAGTTCTGCTCATTCGAACCGGGAGCGATCAGCACGACATACGACAATACAGCAGACTTAGTGGGACTTACTCTGCGGACTGGCACTCTTTCGCTTTCGTTTCCTCCCAATCTCGTTCCCTTCGCCCGAATCTTTCGTCTTCTTCTTGATCCCAGCTGTACTCGTCTTCCTCGCCAAACTGACTTCTCTACGTTTGAGCATATCCCTCATGTTGGAAGTAGCACTGTCGCCTCGAGGCAAAGGTCGAGGTCGTTCTTGTTTGCGAGGTAGTCGAGTTCGAGCAGTCGAGTCGCCCTCTTGCACCCGTTTCCCTGCTTCACCAGATTCCTCCGAGATCGACGATTCGTTCGAGCCGTTACGACGTATCGGAGGTAGCGGCATCTTGAACACATCTTCTCCGTTCCCCTTCTCCTTAGCTTCCCTCGCGAGTGAAGGCATTGACAACAGCCGTTTCATCGTTGGACTTTCCGCTACGAGTGCTTGCGAGTCTCTGAGATCACGTCGACGAGCGGATTTGTCGAGCGACATGAGAGATCGTTCTTCGTAAAGAGTCGTGTGAGAATTCGAGTTGAGATCGGCACTTGCGTCCGGGAAGAGTTTTGTGCGGTGGTAAGTGATGACTTCGGCACTGACATCGTTTCGGAAGCTGTCGTCGCAGAGAGGCGGTGATGAGCAAGTCAGGCCTCTGAAAGAGGAGAGGAAACCTGGAGCTTACAGAGGTTCAACTACGTCTGACCACCATTCCTGAACAGTGTCCTTCCTCTCTACCATTTCCTTTTTGTTCCTATCTTGACTGTCGAGCTCGTCGTCGAACGAGATATCTTGCATGACTCGCCAGATTTGCAAACGGTCGGTGAGGAAATCGAGAAGGAGAGCGGGATCAAGAGTAGCTGAGTCTCGTTCCGGATCTTTCTTCTTGCGCCCTTTGCCTTTCTTCTTGGGTGTTGGAGGATCCGGAGTTGAAGGTAGAGAGAGAAGAGTGAGGAGAAGTAGTGCTTGTAATCGAGTTCTGCGAAATATTATTTTATGGTCAGCGTTTCATCACTCTCGAAGTCGAAGAGAGCTCCAGCGACTCACTCGTAGACCTCCCTTTCTGTGACCCAAACGTCTGACCTGACCTCCTCGTCTTCGACTGTATCATATCTCTGTTCTTCATCCTCGTCCATTCTGTCCTGATCGTTCGCCTTCTCCTTCCCTTTAGCTTGTCGTTTCGCTTTCTCCTCTTCCAATCTCTTCGTCTCTGCAGCTTCCCACTTCTCGTAAGCCGTAAACAGCAATTCCTTCTCCTTCTCTTCCAATCCATCTTTGCTACTCGTTCCTGCCTCTTCCTCCTCTTCTTCTTGCTCGAGCAGATCCGGAATCGTATTCCTCCATCTTCGATCGAAATCATGAAGTGGCTTCACGAGAGATCGGAGGAGAACATCGAGTTCTTGCGGAGGTTTTTGAGAGCGAAGAGCGAGTACAAGTCGAGCGAAAGATTCGAGACTCGACTGTACAGCCCGAAGATTAGCTGGAGGGATAGCTGAAGCTTGTTAGATGAAGACTTACGTTATCTGATTGAGCAGAAGTCCATAGAGAGTCGAGGTAAGCCAAAGGTAGATCTTGAGTGGGGAGTTGAATGGGATAGCTAGGGTGGACAGGGAATGGGATAGGTGGACGCGTCGATAGACTATAGAGTAGTTTAGCTTTTGTGCGAGTCGTAGACATGTCCTCAAGGTGAGGACTTGAAAGGGCTGATCTTCACGCGTTCAATCTGAAGAGAGGAGAGGAGAGGGAGGCTGGAATTGACGAGCGATCAGAGGCTTCCTTTGTAGTAGTTTTACTGCTCCCTTTGTGTAGATTGAACAGAGTGCGTAGTGGACAAGATGGCAAAGTCGTTTCTCTCGCAACACTTTTCGAATTCGATCTCAGTTTCGATGCAACGGAAGACTTTACGAAAGTTGAATGAGAGCTACTACTACGAGGACAGAAGGAACCAGAGATGTGACTAGTGTAAGGGAGAGAGAATGATAAGATAAGAGGAGAAAACAGAACAGACACAAACTTCGAGAGAAACGAAAGTGTAGGACAGAATGAAAGAGAGCACTGCTCGATGATGATGCTGAGAGGATAAGTTATGAATGGGAGGAGAGAAGGAGGGCATGCAGAAGAGGGTGTTTCTAGAAAGCAGGGAAAAGGTGACCGTGAGGATCTGGACCAGTCGAACCATATTCACTCAAGTCGACCTCTGTTTCAAGTGTAGAGCGTCAGTCGAGTGCGTACGGGTATGGCGAAGAGAGTGATGCGTACCAGGATAAGCGTCGAAATTTGAAGCATCCCAATCTCCCTCTACTTTCGGTACATATGGTGCAGGGATTTCTTTCCTGTACAACCTCTCCCAGTCTACCTCTTGGAACCAAACGTGACCAAAGATATCCCTCGAGCCGTTCGCCAAGTTACCAAATCGTTTCGTGATGTCGGGAGTGAGGAGGGATTTCAAGAGATCTTTCGCTTCGGGTGCGAAGTAGGCAGGGTAACGGATTCGTCCGGCGATGATCTTTTCGTACAGTCGCATAGGGTTCGAGTCTTCGGTAAAGAATGGAGGGTAACCAGCCTATCGAATGACGGAGAATTAGTTCGGAAAGTGAGTGGGAAGAAGCGGATTTTGATCGACGTACCAACATTTCGAACATCAACACACCGAGCGCGTACCAATCGACACTCTTGTTGTAACCTCGCGACTGTACGATCTCAGGTGCGAGATAATCGGGAGTACCTGTAGAGAGAACAATGATCAGCGAATTCGATTTTCAAAGGGGATTGACTGAATTAGCAGAACTCACCACAGAGAGTCCAAGTAATATCTGGAACGTGTTTGGCGAATCCAAAATCGGTGATCTTGACGTGCCCATCAGCAGCAAGGAGGATGTTTTCGGGTTTGAGATCGCGGTAGATAATATCGAGAGAGTGAAGGTAATCGAGGGCGAGGGCGACTTCGGCAGCGAAGAATTTGGCGACAGGATCAGGGAAGCGCTGTACGACAAAGGGATGCTTAGTCAGACTAGACAAGTACTAAGGATAAGGCTCGACGTACCTGACTCTTCCTGAGTAAACTGAATAATTCTCCTCCAGCAACGAAATCCATAACCATGTACAAATTCTTCGAATCTTTGAACGTTCCCCACAAGTTGACCAAGAATGGATGACGAACTCGTTCGAGCATCTCTCGTTCAGAGTTGGTGTGTTCAACTTGCTTCATCTTGACGACTCGTTCTTTTGTCAAAACTTTGATCGCATAGGATCTTGAGTTGTGTTGAGATCGAACGAGGTGAACTCGACCGAAGGATCCAGTACCGAGTGTTCGAATGAAGGTAAAGTCCGATAAGTTGTAGCGGGAAGAGGTTTTGCGAGACATGGAGGAAGTTGCAGAAGGAGTGGGAGAGAGAACGGAAATTTCGGGTTGTTGTTGACGAGATTGAGATTGCTGAGTCGATTGAGCTCCTCCTCCTCCTCCATAGCCGTAGCCTTGTGACTGAGGCTGTTGCCGTTGATCGTAGTAGCCTGATTGAGAACCCGATTCAGGCATATCGACACTCATATGATCACCTCTTCCCGCACTCCCTCCCCCTAATGACATGTTGTCCATCTTGTTCTCTACCTCGTATCCTCTACCACTACCCTGCACTGGCTGCTGTTGATAGCCGTTCGATCCTCCTCCTCCTCCATAGTAATCGCTTTTGTGTTCTTGTTGATAATCGTGCGAAGGTTGTGGTGGTCTCGAAGAAGAAGTTGTATGTTGGTGATATTGTCCTGATGATGAAGGAGTCGAGGTATGAGAATCTATCGCATCAGACCGAATAGAGAGTCAGGTTAGGATTCAGGCGTAATTGGAACCCTCGCTCCGAACGAAAGATTGAAGGGGAAAAACTATCAACTTACACCCTTGCGATAGTTCATCGACTGGACTACGAGGTGGACTGGGTAAGCCAGAAGGTTGTGATTGTACCGGGTATTTGTGTTGTACTGTATCTGGATGAGGCTGAGAAGCTAGTTTGGAAGAATGAGAGTAATCGCTACTCGAAACGGCTGGGATGGTAGAACTGGCTAGAGGTGCAGAGATAGCAGGAGGAGGTGCAGTTTGTGCAGGTGTCTTTTTACGAGATAGTAAACCCATTATCCCTCGAGGTGTGGGAAAGAAAGCGGCTTGAAACTAGCGAGAGTTGTGGGGTGGTGAAAAGGAGAGAGAAGAAGGAGGAGGAGGAGAGCGGGATCGGAGGTCGTATCTCTTGAGCTAGTTTGAGGAGTAGAGCTGGAGGTATACGCAGAGGGTAGACGGGATGGCAGAGGTGGAGGGAAGGGTGAATGAGAGCCAACATTGCCAGCCTTTTTCGCAAAAATTCTGAAATGGGAAGGTTTATTTTCTTACTTTCCCTCACTCTGATTGTTCGTTCCTTACTACTGGCAATACAGCTAATGTAAATCTGAGATTTCCGCGGGAAGAAGAGAGGAGTTGCCCCTGTCGTTATTTTCTTCTTTTCTTCAAGTTGTCACTTTCCTCTTTTCCCCTTCTCTTCTCCTCACTCTTCCTCTCGCTGTCTCCGGGTTCACTCCACCTATCCATACGTAGAGGCTTCTCCGGCCCCTCGCTCGATTCATCCTCTCCCATCGTTCTCCACAAACTTCGCTTCTTCAAACATGCCGGTTCCTCGAATTCTGTGAGATATCTCGCTTATTTCACGTCGAGTGCTCCAGACTGAATAGCCTCTTTAGCATGTTGCCGGGCTACACCCAGAACGCAGTCATCTTCAGTGAGTAGATCTCAATCACCAAATTGCGAGAAGCCAGCTGATGGAAGGATGGAACAGGCGGTAGAGTGGGAGCACTTCGAAGAGCTTTGAAAGATTCGGCAGAACTCATCTTCGTTGATCCTGTAAGCTCGCGAGTATACCTTCGTCGGGATCGAGCTGACCCGTCTCGCCTGCTAGCCTCACGTTGTTGACATGCCGACGACTTCATCCGAAGATTTCAAGGACAAGTTCGATTCTTCCGCCAACGCAAACTCGACTGCTCCTGAAGATACACCTCGAGCGTGGTGGTTCGGGAAACCATCTGCAGAAGACGGCCAAATGCGAGAGTACAGCAAATTCGATCAAACCGTGGTCTACCTTCGAGAATTGATGGAAAAGCATCAACCGGATGCGGTCTGGGGGTTCTCACAAGGTGCTACGGCAGCAGCGATCTTGACTGCCCTAGTGGAGAACCCTTCACTCGATCCGGTTTTCGAAGCGGCCCCTAAAGATAGCTCGATTCCCTGGCCACCTAAACCTTTCAAGTTTGCGATCCTCTCCGCTGGCTTCTTCCCCCTCGATCCTCGGACCACGGCGTACTTCGAGAACAAACCCAAGACACCGACACTGCATGTATTAGGTCGAGGAGATACTATCGTTGGAGAAGGTGAGCCCCTTTTCTTTTCTCTTTCACCTCCTGCACACGATGCTGACGACGCTCTCCGTTCACCTCAACTCAGAACGATCGGTACCTCTGACACAGGCTTTCGTTGACTCCCGAGTCGAATGGCACACCGGTGGTGAGTCTCTTCTACCGCTTTTCCCTCGCTCTCTCTCGCTGATTCTCACAAAACGCTCTCTCGATAGGTCACCACACTCCCTCCAAGTCAAGTTGGCGACGATTCTTCCAGGCTTATGTCGAGTTGTTTGGAGATGGTGGTGAGGGTGCGAAAGGAATCGAGGGACTCGCTTCCCCGACGACGGGGACGGAGGATTCTGAACTTGCTGCCGGTAGACTATAGAATTACTGTTGGAATTTCCATATAGACTACTTGAGATGGTGGCGATGTGTTGCCATTAGAGGGTCAACGAGATGAAGCGCTTTTTGAATGCGAGGGATTCGTCCAAATTCTCCCGAAGCCAAAAAACGGCGAAACGCTGTGGGGGAGAAAACTTCTCTTCGTCCTTCCTTCCTATAAACCGCCCGCTTCGTCTCCGGTCCATTAGACAGCAAACGAATCGACGTATCTTAGTCCAGTCAAACCAAGCTCACCTCATCGAATCGCCTCCTCTCTCTTCCAACGCCCACCTCCACTTCTCCCCTCAAATCAAAAACTTCTATACAACTCTCTCCGACATGCTCAGCCACCTAGAAGTCGAGAAACACAACAAGTCGGATGATCTTTGGGTCATTGTGGACGGCAATGCTTACGATTTGACCGACGTGAGTTCTCTGAATTTCTCCGCTTGTCGATGGATCGCTCGCAGGCTGACTCGATTCGTCGACGTAGTTCGCACCCGAACATCCTGGTACGCCTATCCCTTCAGATTCAGCTACAGATCACGAAATTTCGCGGGACAATTTCGTTGTCTTTTGCGAAAATTGAATCTCGACTGACCTATTCTCGTCGCGAATGACACAGGAGGGATGAAGATCTTGCTGAAGTATGCTGGAATAGATGCTACCGAGGTGAGTCGGTCAATCTCCTCGTTCACCATAAACTTTCGCTAATTTCGACTCTTTTTCTCGTTTTCAGGCTTAGTACGTCTTCTGAGTCTTCCCCAGCGGCTTCCCATGCTTATACAACGTCTCACAGTACACCGATACACCCTAGCGACACGCTCGTGAAGTACCTGCCGAAAGAGAAACACTTGGGATCGGTCGATATGACTGGAGTGAAAATTGTTGCGAAGGAAGATACTCAAGAAGAGAAGGAAAGGAAGGAGAGAGCGGCCAACAAGCCTTCTATGGACGAGTGCTTGAGTCTGTACGACTTCGAGGCTGTCGCAAAGTCTGTACTTCCGACCGGTGCTTGGGCTTACTGTGAGTCGAAATATCTCGCTGCTTGCTGTCGAGGGAAATGCTGACCTCTGCTTTACTTATGGATAGACTCCTCTGGTGCCGACGACGAGATCACTATGCGAGAGAACCGAAGTGCTTACCAGCGTCTCTGGTTCCGTCCTCGCATCTTGCGAGATGTCACAAACATCGATTTCAATTCGACGATTCTCGGTCACAAGGTGAGCTCATCTTGTTCCGATCAGTGTCATCGAACTAAGCTGACGACTACCCGCCACAGACTACCCTTCGTGAGCTCGAACATCGCTTCTCGCCTCGACTTCGCGCTGACCTTTCGTAAATTCGTTTTCGTTTTAGCTATTTACATCACGGCTACTGCACTCGGAAAGCTCGGTCACCCTGACGGAGAGAAGAACTTGACTTGGGCCGGAGCTAAGCAGGGCATCATCCAGGTTCGTGGATCGTTTCATCCGAGAATGTCTCGTTTCTTTTGCTGACAATCTCGGGTGTTTCGCTGGACAGATGATTCCCACCCTCGCCTCTTGCTCATTCGACGAGATTGTCGATGCAGCAAAGCCTGGTCAAGTTCAGTTCATGCAGCTCTACGTCAACAAAGATCGAGAGATTACTCGCAAGATTGTTCAGTACGCTCATCTCCTTAGCCCTTACCTTAAGCTCGAGCTGACACAATGTACTCGACTGTTAGACACGCCGAGAAGCGAGGCATCAAGGGTCTCTTCATCACGGTCGATGCTCCTCAACTCGGTTTGCATCTTTCTCTGTGGACGTTGACCGAGATCTGAACTCACCCTTCTTAACGTTGCCACAATCTAGGTCGTCGAGAGAAGGACATGCGTCAGAAGTTCGCCGATGAGGGATCAGACGTTCAAGCCAAGTCGGGAGAGAACACGGACAAGAGTCAAGGTGCTGCTCGAGCGATCTCTTCGTTCATCGATCCTGGACTATCTTGGAAGGTACGTCTATCTAGCCCTCACTCTTCGATTTCTCTTGTACTCACCTCGGAGCGCCTCGACAGGATTTGAGCTGGTTCAAGTCGATCACCAAGATGCCTCTCATCTTGAAAGGAGTTCAATGCTGGGAAGATGCCGTTCTCGCTGCCGAAGCTGGCTGTCAAGGTGTCGTACTCTCGAATCACGGAGGGCGACAGCTCGATTTCGCTCGTTCTGGTATCGAGATTCTCGAGGAAGTCATGCGAGAGTTGAGGAAGCGAAATCTCCTCAAGAATGGTTTCGAAGTCTACATCGATGGAGGAGTGCGACGAGCTGGTGATATCCTCAAGGCTATTGCGCTTGGTGCTACAGCTGTCGGTATCGGTCGACCTTTCCTTTACGCCTACTCGGCTTACGGATCCGAGGGAGTCGTTCGAGCGATTCAAATTCTCAAGGATGAGATGGAGATGAAGTGAGTCTTTACCGCTCTGTTCCTTTTTCCTTGATGCTGATCGCCTATTCTCATCTGCAGCATGCGATTGATTGGTGCTCCTACACTCGCCGACATCACTCCCGAGATGGTAAGCTTTTCTCTTTTACTCTCGCCAATTCCGGTGCGACGAGCTCATTCTTCGCCTTCTATCGTTACAGCTCGATACATCAAACTTGCACAGTCGATCAGTCGATGGATCTCCTGATTACCTCATGCGAGCAAACTACGAGCCCTTAGCCGGAGGTACGTTCTTTTCTGTTGATCGTGTCGACTCGTTCACTGACGCATCGTCCCACAGTCGGCAACGGACTCGGATCCCAGCCTCGACTCATCTCGAAGGAGGCGAAGGGTATGCTCTGATCGGTTCGAGTATAACAATAACGAAGTAGTGCTTTCTCAGATGTGTTGTCTTTGTAAAAGTATCTATTTTCTCTCGTCATGCTTCGAGTAGGTGAACGAGAGAAGGTCTTTGCATATGCTATGTACGAGTATGACAGCTTCGAAGGCTGTCGAGAAGAATGTACCTTTTTTCGTTTACTCGAGAGAGATAACTGATTTGCCGACGTTGCCTCCCTTGCAAAGCTCGAGGAAAGCCTCTCCCTATACAAGATCGTGTTGGGTCAGCATCTCACAATGAGAAAAAGACGGAAAGTGAGAAAGGCTGAGCTTACATTGTCGAGACCTTTCGTGATGTGTTCGACAGGTTTGATCAACTCCCCGCTAGCGATAGCTTTGGGGATGTCTTCGTAGAAGTCGCCTAGCTCGTGGTTGAGAACGATGAAACTGCAGGACGAGCTCAATTCAACGTAAGCGTTCGATTCGAACATTGCGAAATGTGGACGAGGACGAACCCTTCATAGTGTAGCTCCTTAGAGACGATGTTGAACATGCCCTTGACTCCATATTCCGCGTCACTGTAATCGGTCATCGCCCCACATCCAATGATTCTACCACGGTTTTGGATAGTAGCAAGGACAGCCTCCAATGTAGGCCCCGCGACGTTGTCCCAAAAGAGAGCGTATTCGTGCTTTGAAAGGTATTCCTTGATATCGGTCGTCTGTAGTCATTCGAGCGAGTCAGTTTCCTGGTTCTTTCGAGATAGCCCTTGACGAAGACGTTGGAACGACAAAGACGCACCTTGTAGTTGAAAGCGTGTTCGACCTTGAAAGTGTCCTCCAGAATCTTCACTTTCTCGTCGGTTCCAGCGCAAGCAATGACCTTGCACCCAGCTCGATGAGCAAGCCCGATGACCATCTGCCCGACAGCTCCACTGCGAAAAGAAAGAAAAAAGAGAAGGGAGGCTCAGCTGGACTGCAATGGGGAAGGGGGAGATGGTAAGGAGGGAAGGAGGTGAGGGAGAGGAGGAAACGAGGAGAGGATAGGAGGAGGAGAGGAAAAGGAGGAAAGCAGGAAGGGAGGACAGGAGGAAAGGAGGAACACGAAGAGGGAAATTTGACGAACGACGCTGATGACACAAAGATCGTCTCGCCCTTCTTGGGCTTACCAATCGACAAAAGTCCGTGTCGAGCAGTCTGCCCTGGCATACCGGCGGCACCGACCCAAGTAGAGAGAGGGAGCTTTTCCTTGTTGTCGAAAATTCGAAGAGACTTGACGGTCTCTGCGTCGAACTTGACGTATTCAGCGAACTCGAAGTATCCGTAAACGAGGTCTCCCTTCTTCGCAGTAGCTCCTTCGCCGACATTGAGGACCTCTCCAACTCCGAAGTTCGTGAGGGGTTTGTTCAAGTCGAATTCGGGAACGTATGACTTGAATCCAGGGTTTCTCATCCTGGATCTCATGTAGGGATCGAGGGATAGAACCTAGTAACAGGCCGAATCATGTCAGCAAAAGTTGCGGCGAAACCGAGAAATTCGAAGATGGAGCTGTGAAGCCAGCAGAGGGCCTCGCTTGGCGGCCGCAGATGTTTCAAGTGATCGCAAAAGCAGTAGACTCACCTTGGTCTTGACGAGGATGGCTCCATTCTCGAGGGTTTGATCCAAATCGATTTCAGAGGTCTCAAGCTTGGTGTGTTCTCCTGGGACGGGATAGGTGTCTTTGGGAACAGCTTTGGTGAAGTTGAGAGATTTATTTTGAACCATGGCGATAGTGTGAAGTGAGGTGTAGGAGGAAGAAAGTAAGGAGTGGAGGCAATGATGATGAATTTTACAGCTTCAACTTCGGTGAAGCGTTTCGGACAACGTCTAGCGCGGCTAAAATTCAGTCGACCTTGTCGTCGTCGACGTACTGACAGAGGTACACTCGAAGCATTACACACGTCTACGAGCGAGCGCAGACAATAACGTTGAAAGTCGAAAAGCTGACACCTTCGCAAAACCAGACGAGTTCTCTCGAGGATGCGCGATAGAAGACGAGAAAGCTGGTATAGCGTACTGCATTGATTGATTCCAGTTTGAAGCACCCTCCGCAAGCCGGTTCACTCCCCTTACTTGAGCTCAGTGATCAATTTTCCTTGGTTGTCGCCTACAGACCACTTCGAGTCAGCTTCGCAGCCACACAGTATAGGAGATTTAGAAGTCATACCAGAGAAGAGCTTCTTCCAGACTTGGGGAATCTCTTCGAAAGTAGCGGGAACACGAGTTTCGGCTCCTTCGGTCGAGAACTTGCCTTCCTTGATCGCAGCGGCGATAGTCTCGCGAGCCTTAGGCCATGATGGGATGAAGTCGGTGACTACATAATGCGAGATGAGTAAGCGAGAGTGAGGCGAAAGCAAGAACGAAACTTACCGATGAAACCGCGAATGTGAATCCTTTGGGAGACGACTTGGAAGAAGTTGTTAAGGTTGACCTCTGCATCAGGCTTGTTGTAGGTACTGATTTGTCCACAGGCTGCGATCCTTGAGAAACGTGCCATCTTGGAGAAGATGTGGTTGAGAATCTCGCCTCCGACTGCAGAATCGCAAAGAAGGAGTCTCAGTCACCGACTCAAACCTAGTCTCGACGATTCAAGCCTAGTCTCGAAAGAAGAAAGCTGACCGTTGTCGTAGTAAAGATTGACGAATTGACCATCGAGGGCCTTGTCCAAGTCCTCCTTCCATGATGAGCTCTTGTAGTCGACGCAAGCGTCAGCTCCGAGCGATTCGACCCATCTACACTTCTTGTCGCCTCCAGCGATACCGATAACCTTCTTCGCTCCGATGATGTTCTTGGCGATTTGGATAGCAGCGGAACCTGTTCAGAAGAGGAGACCAGGTCAGACTCGGATCTCTACGCGCACGAAGAAGACGGTCTCAACAAGTGAGAGGAGTAGTACTCACCAGTGGCTCCAGCAGCTCCAGAGATGACGACAACATCCTCCTTCTTGATGGCACCAATCTCCTTCTCGCATAGTCCTACGAATGCAGTCATCGATACCATGCCTAGCGAGGAGAGAGCAATCGAGTCTGATTGGCCTTCGACGGAAGGAGCAGGTTGAGCAGCCGACTCGTCGACGACGTAGATCTCGCTCCAGGACGAGTAAGAGACGACACGGTCGCCTTTCTTCCACTTTTGCGACTTCGACTCGATGACCTCTCCGAGAGTACCGGAAGGCATGCTGTCACCCTCGTTGGGGCAAGGTCCGTATGCACGATCGGGAGTGAGGCCAGCAGCGATCCAAGTGCGTCTGTTGCGATGCGAAGAATGTCAGCGAACGGAACAGAACAATTTCAATAGGAACGCACTGAGCGGGGTCGTTACTCAGGTAGAGAGTCTTGACCTTGATTTGACCATCCTTGAGTTCTGGTACGTCTTGTTCGACGAGCTTGAAGGTGTCTTGATCAATGTCCTTGGTGGGCTTCTTGTTGAGGATCCAGGTTTTAGTGGTAGACATGGTTGTATTCTGTAGAAATGGCAGCTTTTAGTTCCTCGTCTTGCGTTTGTGAGGATCAGGTTTGGTGCTCACAGTTCAGTGAGATGGAGGAGGGAGACGAGTCGATTTCTTCTCGCTTCGTCACGCTCTCCACCATGAGATCTCCGAAACTTTACCGAATTTCTCGATGGTTTCTTCCGTGCCGATGAGCCGATGGACAGGGGAGTCTTCCAAACGAGAGAAGCGGCGATGACTTTGCGATTGTCTTTCTGCCTCTTCCATTCCATCCTACCGGTATTTCGACTTTATAAACAGACAGATACGATGACGAGAGCGTCAGAGAAGCATGCAGAAGCACAGCATGACCTCTCAGGCTTCTCCAGTCGAAACTTCAATCAACATGAATCTTCAAAGGCTTCCTCGAGCTTCTCTTGCCTCTAGACAAGGCATCAAGCGACACTGAAGCTCTGCACCCAGTACAGCAAACTTCCGCTCACAAACTCCCTTAACCGCGGAATCATCCAACATCTCCGAACGCTCGAGCTCTTCAAGTTCTTCCCTTGCAGCATCACGTTCTCTCTTCTTCCTTCCACTCATTCGGATCTACACCTCTCTCGATGTCTCCCTCTTCGTCCCTGATGCGTGGAGAAGACTCACAGGATTCTTACGACCCTCCAATCCCTTACGATTCTTCAGAAACCCCTCCCGACTATGCATCGCCTCCTCTCCTCCAGCGACAGCACAATCTTAATGACGATGAGACTCCTCTTATCGTCCATCAGAAGAGGGAGAAAGGGATCGAGGCAGGGGCAATGGATTGCGATGAATTTGGTTACGAGGTTCGTCCTGTTCGACCTTCCACAAGGTATCGAACCTATTGTAGCTGACCCTGTCGAAATAGCTCGGTCGAGTGGCGTACGATGTCACCACTTTGAGCAGTATCATGGACGAAATCGTCAGATTGACATCCGGAGTCAATCGAGAAGACGCTTCGACTCCAACTCTTGAAGCACTTGCTCGTCGGACAACCTCAGCAGCTCTCATCCTATCGTCGACTATACCCTCTCTTCGTACCCTCTCTTCTCGAATCGATTACCTTGAACCATCAGCGGGATCTTTCGTCGTTTCGAACATTCAAACACTCGGATTGAATGGACAACTCGCTCAATGTGCCGAGGCACTGAGAGTGGTCCTCGACAAGGTCAAGCAGATGGAACGAGGGGAAGAGGAGGGAAAGAAGGATGCGAGGATGCGATTATTGAGATACATCAAGAGTAGAGAGAGCAAAGAGACGGATCAGGAAGAACTTATGGCTTTGTTGTTGGGCGCTGAGCGAGATGGAGAAGAAGACGCTGAGTCTCTACAGGTATGCTGGTGTCATATCAGGAGTTCTCGAGGGAATCGTCGAACTGACAATTTTTCGGGATGCAGGTCGAGTCGTACGGGTGGCGATGGGCGGTCGAACGTCCTGGAACTCGACTCGCTCGATCACTGGATAGAACAGGGGACGTCTCCTTCATCGACAGGATTCAACATCCTGCAGTACCAGCTCCTTCGGTCTGGGCTAGTGTGAGCTTTTCCTTGCTTTCCTTTCTTTGATCGAATTACCTCGCTTACTCGTCTACCCTCTTTTAGCCTTGGTCCTACGTACCCAAGCTCTATACTACAGATACTCGCAAGGTATCAGGATACAGTGCTGCGGGAACGAAGGAGTCAATGCCTGTCGATGCGAGCGACGAAGAAACGGGAAACTACGGACAATCTCTCGCACCGGCGTCGACATCAAGAGCTCCTCGATACAAGCTATGGGTGTTCGTCGCGGTAGTGGCTGTAATTTTGGGAGCAGTTGGAACGGGAGTAGGGATTTGGATTACGAAGTTCTCGCATGCGACGTCTGCAGGAGGACGAGAGGCCGGAGCAGAAGCGGCCATGTCGACTTTCGTCAATCACATGCCAGCTCACTCGACAGTACCTTCAGTATCACTATCGTCTTCGTCGTAGATATTTTCGCAGCCTTTTCCCTCTGACCGACCTTCGTTTTCATTTTATCGCTTATCTTTTCGTTGTTCGGCCATGTAATGTCTACAACCGTATCGACTCTGTTGAGACTTGATGAGATTCGATCGATACTGTCAGATAGGAAAGGCTTGGGAAGGAAACGTTGCGAATTTCACTGCGTTCTTTCTACCGACGTCACCACAAAATGAAAGACAAAAAAGTCAGCGGTCCTTTCTTCCTCTCTCCTTCCCTTCACATCCCACCGTTCACACCTCGATCAATTCCACATAGAGCACCTTCGACAGTCCTCTGCACCACTAGTAGCCTTCTCGAGACCCTCTAGACCTCACCTTCGAAGCAAACTTCACAAACAAGTAAGCGTCTTCGCTCGATACCTCTCCCAAGGTGATACTTACTGATCAGTCGTGCTTCGATAGTCTACCATGCCTCTTCGCGTTAGCCACACCGTCCACTCCGTGAGTTGCTCTTCGTTCAAAGTACCTTGCACCGCTTTTTCTAACCTTTCTCTTTTGCAAACAGTACACTCTCATTCCTAGGATCGTATACCTCCGCCGAGCAGGAAAACGCTTCTGGCTTTCTTTCGGACGATCTGGCGTGACTTTATGATCTTGTTGACCCAAAGTTCAACCTTCGAAACTGATTCTCCTCTCTTCCATAGCGTGTCTCCTACACCCGCTAAATCGAACTCCTTCCCCATTCCTCATTTCCATCGTATATACCTCTTGGCCTCGACTACTTTCATACCTTCATAATTCTCGATTTTGTATTCACTAAGTTCTCGCGAAACATGCGTTTACTCTCACACAAACCGGATAAGACCATTCTATAGAGTAGTTACATCTCCTCTCCATCATCTACGAAAGGCTTATCGAGGCTATTGACAGCTCCTTCGCACAAGACACAAGAACTCGCGAGTAATTCGTCGAGTTGTTCCCTCAATTCCCGTTTCTCTCCTGCTTCCTTCTTCGCACTCGCTCCCTGCGCTAGCGTCGTCGCATCTTGAACCGCTCGAGTCGAGACTGTCCCACCTCCGCTTCCCCCTCCTCCTACCCCAAGCCCAGCTCCAACTCCAGCACTCAAAGTTTGAAATCCACCTTTGATCTTAGTCGAACCTGGAATCGCTCCTCCGATTGCACCGAGCAAAGCGTCTGGTAGAACAAGCTTGCGAAGTTGGTCGAGACCTTGAACGGAAGCGGCAGCGAGTTTGAGACCTTGAGCAGAGGTGTCGTCGAGAAGTGTTCGTCGCTGCTGTCGAGTCGGAGCAGTAGAAGGTGCGAGTCGTGCTTGAAGATCGAGCATACGTCGAAGTTGCGTCGGAGAGAGGGATTTCGTAACCTGCCCAATTGATGAGAATTCAGTCAAATCTGCGAGTCAAAGCCAGAAAGACGAAAACTTACCTCTTTGATCAGACAATCAGCATGGAACGCATGTTGACACGGGAAGACGTAGAACTGCCTCGTGAGGAGTTGTTGAGTACAACTTCCGCATTTCTCGTTCGCATCAACGACGACGAATCGATTTTGGAGGTCTGCGATGTCCGACTTGATAGCTTCTGCGCTTCGGGTCGCTTCGTTCATGTCCTCCTTGAGTCGTTCGATGTGAGCTGAGTACCCTTCGAGAGCATCACAGATCTCCTCCTTGAAGTCATCGATCACGACAAAGTCGGGGAAGAAGGGGAGGATATCTTCGATCTTGAGCAGGTCTGTCGCTTCGAGGAAACGCATTGCACTGATGGTGAAAGGGTGTGGTCAATCGACAAGTACAGTTGTATATACAGAGAAAAAGAGACTCACGTCTTGATATCGTTCTTCTTGCTAACAACGTGGCGAGCGATTTTCAACCAAAGTTTCTTCCTCAGCATATCATCCTCCTCTGGTTGATCCGCACTGATCTTGGCGAGCTCCAAATCGTCGTGTTCTAGAGCGAGATCGACACTAGATTCGTACAGCTTCATTTTGGAGTAGATCAAGACGCAAGCTTGAACTCGCTTGTGAGCGCGACAAAGTCGAAGTGCGTAATCGAGATCGTAGTAAGGGTCACCAGTATCGGGATCGGTAGGAGCGACGTGAAGGAAGTTGATAAAGTCGGCTTCATCATCGGAAGAAGAGGTAGCGTAGAGGGTGAGAAGGGTATTGTGAACAGATGGATCAGAGTTTTGTAGATCAAGTATAGTGTATTGGAGATATCGAATAATATGGCGAACAGGAGGGGAAGGTTTGGATGAAGAGGGTGCAGAGGAGGATGAAGGCGCTCTTGGGGTCGTGAGAGCGGGTATCAGCCGGCGAACGTCGAGATCACTTCGACGAATGAAGGTTTCGACAGCTTCTTTCGGTGCGTTCCGGACAAGCACTGCCGCGTATCGATAGTACAGATCGAGATTGTCCTACAGTTGACTCGAGTTCAGCGGATATGCGATTGGCAAATAAGTAAAGAAAGACGAACCTGCTTCGAAAGAGCTTGCAACGCTTTCGTCCAGTCTTCTTGCGCGACATGATGTTGAATAGTCCGCTCGTGAGCACCAATGATCGAGGCGTAGAAAAGCGTGATCTCGTCTCTTCCATGTCGTCCGAGTAGTTCGAAGACAGTTTTCGGTTCGAGATTGTCCTGAAAATACGGTGGAGTCAGATCGGCAATATTCAGTTCAAGCAGAGAGTTCACTCACTTTGTACGTGGTCAAGAAGTGCCTCATGTCTTCTTCGACCATGCTTCGCTCAGCGTGGATGTTGTCAGCGTCTTCCGAAGCTCGTTCAGCTGCAGCAGCATCCTCCAACTCGTTAATCTTCGCGAGATAGATTTCGACGAGCCAAGTTGCAAGCATCATCCGTTGCGTTAGATCCTATCAGCTGAAGCGTGAGTCAAAAGCTTAAATCAAGTTGATAAGAGTGCTCAACTCACAGTCCTTTTCAGTCGCTCCAATCTCGCTACCAGGTAATATCGCAAAGCATCTCGCTCGTTCTTGTCGACGAATCGTAATACGACCTCCTCGAAGCTCTTTGATGATTGTGCATAGCTTTGAGCTGACTGAATGTACCGTCCAGCGGCAAAGTAAGAATCGGCTTCAGATCCGAGAACTGCATCTCGTTGACGTTGAGTCTGATAAAGTAAAGGAGTCAGTCGGTGGGCCTGAGCCATGAGAGTGTGATTACTCACCTTGGCATGGCGCTTCGCTAGATCCCAGTTCTGTCTCGACAAGTAAATCTTCCAAACATCTCGATCTTCGTCCTTGACCACAAGCTCGTAAATCGATGATTCGGTATACATCCAGCATGTCTTTCGCACTGGATCTGTCGCCAACCGTATAGGTCGATCATCCGGAGACTGTAGCAGAACCATCAGCGAAGAACAGAAAAGAGAGAGCGCGAGAGTGAAACTTACGAGGTCCAGCGCTTCCTCGTATACTACCTTGTCACTCAACAGATCGATAGCTCGAACCTTGTCTTCGTAGAGGAGAATGAAGTGCCACTCTGTTAGAGCCATACTGATAGGGAGTTTTGTCGTTTCGTCGTCGAGGTTGGGCGAAGAGGTCGAAGCGACAGTCTGATCTGAGGGGTAAGGAACGAGAGAAGCCGAGTCGATGACCCCGTCTCCAGGATGTAGGTCGGTGGATGAGGAAGGGAACAGTAGTGTGCCGTGATAGATACCGGGACCTGAACGTGAGAAAAGTCAGATTTTAACATCTTCTGAGACGAGATGAACGAGCCTACCCGTCATCCATGCTACACTCTTCGGTAGAGTAGGAGTGTTCTTCGATTCTGTTCGAGCAGGAGTGTAGAAATGAAGTTCCGATTGATGGGAATCTCCAGGTAATTCGAGAGTTTCTGCAAGTGAACGAGATCAGGTTCGACACTTGAGCAACGAAAGAGTGCGACTTACTCGGTCGAGCCTGATTCGAAGAGTACGGTTGTAAAGCAGCTTCGAGCATCCCACCATCCTCTTCTCTCCTGCTATTCCCGTTCAAACTTCCAACAAGCTGTACAATCCTGCTCTGAGTCGTCGCAACTACTGCCACTCGCTTTCCCCATACCTCATACTTCAACCCTGAGATCGATTGCCGCTCTGGAAGAGTGTACAGCTGTTTGACATAGCGTTCAGGTCCTGATCGGCCTGGAACTGGGATCGAAAATGCCGAAGATTCTGACAAGGCCGGGTCGATGAGGGAGGTTTCAAGGATCTGCCCTGATGCAGTACCGAGGAGGATCTCGCGAGTTGATAAAGGAGAGGAAGCGGAAGAAGGGGAGGAGATTGGAGCCCAGGAGACTGAATCGATAATTGCTCCTTTCAGACGATTGAGAGGTTTCGCTTTTCGAGCAGAGGAGGAAGAAGGTAGTCCTGAAGGTAATGGACCGATGTAGAGGTAGAAGTTCTCGCCGGTCGAGGTGGAAACGAGAACATGTTTCCCAGTTGGATCGACGTGAACTTGATGAAGCGATGTCGTCGGTCCAGTTCGAGAGGGCACAGGAGGTGGAAGTGGTAGTTCAAAATTCTCTACCTCTGTCGGTCTGTCGAGGTCGATACGAATGAGTTGAGGAGGGGAACCTCCTGAAGTTGCAGTGGGGGAAGTTCGAGAGTTTCCTCGAACGCAGAGGACGAGGATGTTTGAGGTGCAGGACAGGGAGAATAAAGGAGATGGTAGAGCGAATTGTACTCGTCCCAATGAGAAGATTGGAGATTCCTCTTCCTGTTTCGAGATCAAGATGAAACGACAGAGGGCGGGTTAGCTCTCCCGATGAGGGTTCTTGGTGAGTCGCTTGAGCGTGGAGGTACTCACCTCGTTATGCCCTGCTTCATAGACTGCTCCGTCCTCCCATCCATGTATCGGTACTTTGAGTGTTCCCCCTCCACTTGTTTCAACCCAATCATCCATTCAGCTTGATCCTGATGCCCTTCTGTAGCTCCCACTGATGTATATTGATAAAGTAGAGCTAGCTCTGAGGTGAGATGGCGAAAGTCGGCGATATGGGAGAATTGGTGGAGAACAGCAGCAACTTTGAATTTCGCGAAGTCGGAGAATGAGAAATCGACTCTATCCATGCCGAACCTCGAGCATCGTATGACAGAGAGTAAACGTTCCATCGTAGTAAAGCGTATACAGAAAAGGAACAGATACAGAAACAAACTAATCAAGGTGAAAATTGAGCCCTTCCCATGAATCCTCCGCCTCTCGCTTCTCCTCTCGCCCCTCCCCTCGCTCCTCCCCTTCCTCTTCCACCACGCCCAGCTGGTGTCCCCGGTCCTCCTTCTCTATTTCCTCCTTCTCTATTTCCTTTCGCATCTAATCGGAAGAGACTGAGAATATCTGGCACCGAAATGTTACCGGTGTAATCGGGATCTCCTTGGCCTTCAGCTAGTGACATGTCGGAAAGGAGAGTTTTGCGAGCTTGCAAGTTGAGGATTCGTTCTTCGATAGTATCTTTGATGATAATCCTCTCGATTTCGACAGCTCGTCGTTGTCCTAGACGGTAAGTGCGATCTTGCGCTTGCTGTTCGATCGCTTTAGACCAGGCTAAATCCATCGACAGGACCCGACACGCAGCGGTAAGGTTGAGTCCGACTGTATCGTTGAGAAAACGTCGAGTGAGTATGTATGAATCTCGATCAGATTTCGCGATAACAAAAGAACTTACCTCCTCCAGCTTTTGTACTCAGCAACATGACTTTGACGTCCTTCCTCGTGTTGAGCATTCGAATCGCCTCTCTCCTCTCTTCAGCCGAAGTTGATCCTTGGAAACGTACAGACATGACACCGTTCTCCGTGAGGTATCGATCGAGAAGGTCGAGTCCAGAAGTGAATTGAGAGAGGACAATTGTGCGAGTGATGGGTTCGGGCTCGTCAGGTTTCAGAACATATTCGCCAGATTCGATTGCCTTGACTTTGAGTGCGTCCTCTGCTTCGTACTGTTTGAGCTTCTTGAGGATGTAGATCATCTTTGAATAGTATGATTGAGATCAGCAGCAGCCAAGAGCTGGAAGGAGCGAGTTTAGACTCACCTTTGAAGAGGGAATGAGAGGTGACATGTCCAAGTTTGCGGCTTCATCGTCCTCACCTCCGAGATACGTCTTCGGCTTCTTGTCCTTGCTCGAAGATGAAGGTGTTGACTTGATCGAAGGCGAACTGAAACGAGGTTTAATTTCCTTTTCCTCGTTCTTCACTCTCGACAACGATTTTGACGAACCGATCTCCATCTTTGGTTTGACGTCTGCTTCGGGCTTGATCTTCGGTTTGATATCGAAGAAGGCTGAAGGCGGAGGAAGGTCTTCGTCCGAGTCTTGAAGCTCAACGATCCGAGGAGTAGATTCCTTCGCTTTCCCTTTCCCTTTCTTGTCCTTGGTTCTCGATTTGACGTCTTGCTCACTGTCCTCATCACTCTCTAGAGCTCCGACAGCAGCGTCTACCTCCTTGCGATCGGGTTCGAAACATTCGGAGTCGAGGAGAGATTTGGCTGAGAATGGCGCTCGACATCTGATAGAACAAAGACGGCAGTCAGCGATCTTTCAGGTTCGTCTAGCAGTGACACTCCAGTCTCCATCATAGCTTTCGAAGCGACATTCACATCGAGAACGGAAAGAGGAGAGCCTCACAGTGGACAAGGAGCTTCGTTCTTCTTGCATTTCTTCACACCAGTTCCGAGATCATCGGTGTATTCGGTTGGGTGAGCCAGAACATCCTTGACACAGTCAGTACAGAAGAGATGTCCACAAGGCGTGACGCTTCCTTCGCCGGCTAATCCAATAATCGGTTCGCTAAAAACGTCGAACGGGAAAGTTTAGCTACCCGAACGCGACGAAGAGGATAGGCAGAAACGAGCACTTACTCGCAAATAGGACAGCATCCGTCATCTTGATATCCATCTTCGGTCAAATCGTCGACTTGAGATCGTTTGATAGCGACCTCTAGCCTTTGAGCCTGCAACCTCTTGACGGCCCCTTCTCCCAATAATTCCTTCGCCTTCTCGAGCTCGGCTTCACGATTGTACTCCCCGACCTTCTCCGCGAGGAGATGAGGATGGACGGTGAGCTGTTTACTCAGAAAGCGTCAGAGCAAATCTTTCAGAGCGACTATCGATAGTTCCGCACCTGCTTCAATCGGAGAATGAGTACAAGGATCTGTTGACAGATGATAGTCAGCAGGTGACTCAAATGTAGGAAACGAGGAGAGAAGCATACGAATGAGAAGTTTTTCAAAAGTGTGCCCTCTGTGCGAGACGTACACGCGGGTCAGTACTGATCGAGATGCAGGATGAAGAAAACGTACTTCGGAAGAACTTGTTGATCTCGCCCTGATAACCAGCTTCTATCTCGTCATAGATCTTCCTCTCAACTTCATCGAATTCAATCTCGACGACTTCCTCACTTCGAGGGGGAAGGGTAACGAGAGCTTTTCCTCCGAGTTGATCAGTCTTTCGACGACGTAGAACGAGAGGACCGATTGCTGTATCTGCGATCCTTCCTGCATCGACCGGATTACTCTTCTCGAGTTTCGTAATTCGCGAACTGCAGAAGAAGATTGCGTTTCAGTCGAAAAGTACAGCGACGAAACGAGGGAAAACTCACTGATAATCTTCGTAGATACTCCACGGTCTGTTTCGTAGGAAGCGATGGAGAGGGAAGTAGTCGCGTAAAGAGTTGATCATTGGCGTACCAGTCAAAGCCCAGCGGAAAACTGCATCAAGTTTATTGATGGCCTTCGAGATTCGAGCGCTTGGGTTTCGAGCGACGTGAGCTTCATCGACGACAACTCGGTACCAGCAGACTTGAAAGAGGATCCCAGGTGGCTTCTCTTCTTTGACCTCTTCCTCACCGTCATCTTCATCATCATCCTTCTTCTTTTTCTTCTTCTTTTGCTTCGGCCACCTACTCAACACGAACGGTGAGCTTGCAAGCTAGAGTACGGAGAAAGAGGCAGGAATAAAGGGCATACTCTAGTGAAAGCGTCGAATGAGTCGTGATCACAACGTCGAACTTCATTAATTCCTCCTTTGTCTTACTTTTGTACTTGTTGCTGCCGTGGTAGATGTGAACAGATTGACCGATAGCGAACTTGTCGATCTCATCTTCCCACTGTGAGAGAAGGGATAGAGGCTAGAGCAGGAAATCATCTTGTGATCAGCATTCTCCTCAGATCGCGATCTGAATGAGCGAGATTCACTCACGACGACAATCAAGTTTGTCCTGATCTCGTCGTCGTGAGAACGACGAGCCATCATCAAAGCGATCGTTTGAACCGTCTTGCCGAGACCCTGTGCATCGAAGCTCGATGAGTTCAGTTTCGATAGCTAATCTCGAGGAAAAGTGCTCACCATCTCATCAGCCAACACTCCACCTGATACCTTCGAGTCCATCTCCCTCTTACACATGAACGCCAATCCGATGAACTGAAAATCGAGTAGCTTCGTCCTCATTCCGGGGATAAGCGAATTCTGATTTTCGAGTCCGAGAGCTTTGACGGCTTCGTCGACCGCTTCCGTGGCTGTTCACGATACGATTTGTTGTCAGCAACGATAAATCGAGCTTGAAGAGAAGATAGCGAGCTGACATCTCATTTGGTTGTTTGTCGTTCGTCGATGGAAAGCTGCTAGTTCCTGAGAAGCCTGACTCATTGCCAATGCAGCGGCAGCACCAGCTCTCGCACCTTTACTCTTGTTCCTTCCCAACCTACCCATAATTGCGGCCATAGTCCAGCGATCGTCATCAGGGTCGGAGTAGTCAGAACTGTCGTTTCCTTGGTCCGAATCCGGTGAATCGGAATCATCTCCTCCTCGACTCTTCCTCCTAGCTGCTCCAGAACCAAACGAGCCAGGCATAACTCCTCCCACTCCTCCTGCGGTACCAGCCGCTGCACCAGCGAGCCACCCATCGACACCCCCACTCTTTCTAAGTTTCTTCTTCCTATCCGCCTCTCTCCATTCAGCCTTCTTCTTGGCTTTCTCGAAAGCCTCCTTGTTCACTCCGGTCAATTGACTCTTTCCTCCCAAACTTCCTCTTGCACCGTCGATAGTCAAAGGAACGATCTTTGCCTCGTCCCATTCTTTCTGTTTCTTCCTCAAGATCTCCTCGTTCGGTCTAGGTGCGAAAGGTCTGTATCCCTTGGTCGATTCTTTTCCGGTTGCTTGTTTCGCTCGAAGTTGTGCTGAAGTGAGTCGATTGTCGACGATTCCAGGTTTGACATCCTCATTCTCATCCCCAAATGTCGGTCTGATCGCTTTCCCCTTTCCTTTGATGTCCTTCCCTTTAGGTGTACTGCCTCTAGCGCTCTCTTCCTCAACCTCAGCAAACTTGCTTCCAAACAGTTCATCGAAATCTACTCCCATCTCTTTCGCATCCTCCCTCAATTCAATCTTCTTTCGGATGTAGATGGGACGGGTGATACGTTTGAGAGTGTAGGAGGTAAGGAGAGAGTTGACGGAGGAATGAAGGGATTTGAGGGCTGCAGCAGGAGAATCGGAAGCCGAACGATGGGGAGAGGAGGAAGGAATACGAGGTTTCTTGTCTTTGTGATTGCGGGAGATTGAGGGTGTCGCGGTAGTTGAAGCACGGGGTCGAAAAGAAGAAGCGAACGAGGAGGACGAGGTCGAGGGATCGAGGATTTCGAGATCAGAAGAATCGGAATCTGAGAACCTCCTCACTCGTTTCTTTGACGACGAGCTCGAATTCGATGTTCGTTGAGATTTGACGTTGTGTAGGTGAGGAGAAGATGCAGACTTGAACGAGGCTTCGATCGCTTGTTGAACGATTCCATCTTCTTCGTCGGAATCTCCGATGTAAATAGTTTCCGCCGCTTTCTCTTTCCCTTTCCCTTTGCCCTTTCCCTTCTCTACACTCTTCGTATCGATCACTGGCTTCTTCTCTTTATTCTGAGGTCGTAACATCGCTTCCAAATCCATCGGTTCGAGATCATCTGATTCACTGTCCTCCTCCATCGCTGCTTGTAGTTCCGAGAGTGATTTGCGAGGTCGTGCCATTCTATTTGAAGGCAGAGTGGAAGTGTTTCGTCAGCGAGGTTCGAGCGGATGTTGACATTGATTCGCGAAGGGGATGTGGAGCGAGGGGACTTACGTGGAGGGTACTAGAGCGTGTTATATACTTTCAGTAACCTTGCTAGTGCTGTAGGATCGACTTTGAGTGGGTAGATGCGAGTCGATGTTGACAGACTCTTTCGGGAAACGCGAGTTGACGACGGAGTCTTGAAGTCTGGTGATAGCTTGATGGTCTAGCTTGATCTGAATCGACTCCCGGCGTCGAAAAGTACGCGCAATGAATGGAGAACAAGTGAGAATCGCGTCTCTGATCGAACCTCGAAGGAATCTTTCGCTTCTTCGACTTTGACCCAACACTCTTCGCTAGACTGCTTCGAGGCTACTAGGGTCGATGAGTTATCCTCCTCCTAACCCCTACTCTAATCAGTATTCGAATTACCCGCCTTCATCGAGTGGTGGATTGCCCTCTCTCCCCTCGAATTCCTCCCTCCCTTATCCATCTCAACCTGTTTACTCCTCTCATCTCTCTCCTGTACCTCAACACACTCAACCACAGCCACATATTAGGATAGTAGGATCATTCGCAGGGTCTCAATCCAACTCGAATCCATCACCTCAATTCAATCACTTTAACCACTCTCCCTCACTTTCAGATTCATTCCAACCTCAATACCCATCAAACCAACTACCTCTCCCACCTTCTCAACCTAATCAGTACTACTCACAACCTCCATTCGTCCCTCAACAGTACGTCACTCAGTCAGGAGGAGCGAATCTCAACGAAGACATGTCTTCTTCGTCGGCGAGACCTCGTAGATCAACTTCTCGCGTGCAAAGTTACAATTTGAACGCTGCTCAACCTCAAGCACAATCTCCTCCTTACCAATCAAACCAATCAGTCTACTCGACGCGTAGGAGTTCTGCGAGACCTACCAGAGGTGCTTCACAAATTAGTTACGCAGAACCTGGAATGAACGATGATGAGGAAGAAGAAGAGGAAGAAGAAGTACGAAGAGAAAATGGAAATCAGAGTGCACCGGTCGATATCGTCAATAATCTACCCCCTCTCCCTTCGAATCAGAATGGTCAAGCTATTGGAGAGTATCAAGTTACGGAGGGAGACGAGGAGGAAGACGAGGAGGAACCGGTAGGAGGGAGGAAACGAAGAATTACTCAGAAATCGGCAGTTCAGGATTCAGAGGATGATCAAGATGCACCAGGGGAGATGGATACTTCTACGATCAATCCAGCACAACTACAGAACAACCCTTATCCACCACCGCCGATTGGAGGAGAAGGAGTGGGAAATGGTGCGGGAGGAGTTGAGGAAGAGTCGGAGGGAGAAGAGGGAGCGGTTCGACCTCGACGAGCTGCTACCAAGGTCAAGATTGCAGATGATGAAGATGAAGATTTCGAGGAGAATTCGTCAGGTGAAGTCGAATACCGTCGACCTACTCGAGTCATGAAGACTGCTTCAGGACGAACGACGAGGAGACCAGATTATTACGATGAAGGGAATGAGGATGAAGAGGATGATAAACCTAGAGGTGGGAGGTTGACGAGGGGAACTAGTAGGAAGAATGGAGGATATCGAGGAGAGGATATTGTCGAAGATGAGGAAGAATGGGCGGACGATGGACAAGACGACGACGACGAGTTTGGATCGGGAACGAGGCGTACTCGAAACGGCGGACGCAACACTCGTACTAGCAATCGGAGGAGTTCAAGAACTTCGACCACCAGAAACCTTCGAAATCGATCTCAACCTTCTCGAAGTTCGACTCGTCAAACTCGAAACTCTCGTAAAGCTCAAGACACTTCGTACGATGAAGGAGAAGGACACGAATCATTCGTCGAATCGGATGAAGATCTCTCGCTCGACTTGCACGATGAAGAAGACGACGACGACCTTTCGATTGGAGGAAGCAAACCTCGACGCAACTTGAGACAGAAGAAGAAAGTCGATTACTTTGCACCTCTCTCGTTGGAAGCACCAGCAGGCAGAAAGGATAAGAAGAGACCGTATAACAAGAAAAGGAACGATGATGGAAACCCTTTCAATGGATTGCCTGCGAATCTCACTGGAGCTCAATGGGCCGCTCTTTACCCCGACGGTGGTCAACCTTCAGATTCTGTACGTTTCCTCCCTTTTCTCTGTGTTTAGCTCTCTACTGATGATTTCAAGGAAACAGTCTGACGACGACATGCCTAATCTCAACTCTCCCTCGAAATCTGCTCTCTTCACTTCGAAAGCTGGCGGCGTCAACGGAGGAATGCTGGCATCTGGTGGAGGTCTCGAGTTTGGAAGTGGAGCACCGAACAATCTCGGAAAAGTCGGAAGTGCAGCTGGTGAGCTTTCCTTCTTCCAAGCCACATTCCCTTCGCATAGCTGATCTCGAATCTCTTGAATGATAGCCCTCGCTGATACTGATCCACTCGGCGTACCCTCAACAATCTCGTTCGATTCGGTTGGAGGTTTGGGTTCTCACATTCAACAACTCAAAGAGATGGTTTCACTTCCCCTTCTCTACCCAGAAGTCTTCGAACGTTTCGCAATTACTCCTCCACGAGGTGTTCTCTTCCATGGTCCTCCCGGAACTGGTAAGACGTTGTTGGCGAGAGCTCTCGCTGCGAGTTGCAGTACAGATGGGAGGAAGATCTGTGAGTTCACTCCTCGATTGACTATGAAGTCGCTTGGCTGATAGGATTCGGGAATGGCTGTCACAGCTTTCTTCATGAGGAAAGGAGCGGATTGCTTGTCGAAATGGGTTGGAGAAGCTGAACGTCAATTGAGGTTACTTTTCGAAGAGGCTAAGAATTGTCAACCTTCGATCATCTTCTTCGATGAGATTGATGGTAAGCTAATGATCTCTTCTCAACTACTACTGCACACGACTGACTCTCTTGAATGATATCTTGCAGGTCTCGCACCGGTTCGAAGCAGTAAACAAGAACAGATTCACGCTTCGATCGTTTCGACCCTTCTCGCCCTCATGGACGGAATGGATGGGCGTGGACAAGTCATCGTTATCGGAGCGACGAATCGACCAGACGCTATCGATCCCGCTCTTCGTCGACCTGGTCGGTTCGATCGAGAGTTCTACTTTCCTCTACCAAACATCGAGGCGAGGAAGAAGATCATGGGCATTCACACGAAAGGCTGGAACCCTCCTCTAGAAGATAGCTTCATGGACGAGTTGGCGGATTTGACGAAAGGTTACGGAGGTGCGGATTTGAGGGTGAGTCTTCGTTTCTTTCCTACTTTCCTTCAGAACCTTCGCTCACAGTCTACTCGCGTCCAGGCTCTCTGTACGGAAGCTGCTCTCAACGCTGTTCAGAGAACATATCCTCAAATCTACAAGACCAATGATCGCTTGCTCATCAAACCAGAAACTATCGAAGTTACCGCTCGAGATTTCGTCATCTCCCAAAAGAGTGAGTCGCATGCCTTGTTCTCCTCTTCACAGATCCGCTGATATACTTGATCATTCTCATAGATCTCATCCCGTCATCTCATCGAAGCACTTCGACGGCCGCTTCCGCCCTTCCTCCTCAACTCGTTCCTGTCCTCGCCGATTCTTTCGAAGTCGCGAAAGCTGCTCTCGCCAAGGTACTTCCAGAAGTCAAGCGACCAAACATCCTAGAAGAGGCCGAGTTCGTCGACGACGGTGGAGGATTCGAAAAAGAAAAGATGCTCCAAGGTAAGCAGCCCCTCGCTCGACCTCTCTCTTGTATTGTTATCATTCTGACACAGGTCACTCGCGTGTGTAGCTTTCGAAACTCTTCGCGTCTTCCGTCCTCGTCTTCTGATTCTCGGAGAAGCAGGTTCTGGTCAAGGATTCGTTGGTTCTGCTGTTCTTCACCATCTCGAAGGATTCCATGTTCAAACCCTCGATCTCGCCACTCTCGTATCCGACTCTTCTCGAACGATGGAAGCCGCTTGCGTTCAGCTATTCGTCGAAGCGAAACGTCACAAACCCTCCATCCTCTTCATTCCCTCTCTCCTCACCTGGTGCACCAGCGTCGGCGAGACTGTCCGATCCACGATCAAAGGTCTCCTCGATAGTCTCGATCCTTCAGACCCTATTCTACTACTCGCCGTCGTCGAAGGTTCGATCAAAGATATTCCTTCCGATGTCAGAAGTTGGTTCGGTTTCGTCAAGGGGAATCGAGTAGTCATGGGCAAACCTAGTGCTGTCCGTATTTGTCTCTGCTCTATCACGGTGGTTTCGACTGATCAATCTCTCTTTATCCCAGGAACAACGCGAAGCTTTCTTTGCAGACGTTATCGCTGGAATCGCTCGACCGCCAAACGAGTTCCCTGATGCTATGCCTCGTCGCAAACGAATCCTCGAGAAACTTCCCATCGCCCCTCCTCCACCTCCTCGCGAGCCTACCGCTGCCGAGATCGCCGCAGCCGAAGCGAACGATCAACGACTTCTCGAATACCTCAAGTGGAAACTCGGACCTGTACTCGGAGAGCTCAAGAAGAGATACAAACGCTTCACTAGGAATCTCTACGTACGCTTCAGCTCATCTTCCTTTCTACGACCATATTCGATACTGACTCTCAAATTTGTATTTGACAGGACGATTGGCGAGAAGATGATCTCGAATGGCGTAAGAATCAGCTCAACGACAACGAAACTGTCACTGGACTCGGTACTCAACCCTATCACAACGTCGACCTCGATCAGATGCATTCAGATCTTTACAAGGGAATCTACCGAACTCCCGACGAATTCTTAACCGACATCCTCCGCATTCAAGCGAACGCCGAAGTCAACAAGATCATGGAACAAGATGCTGAAGCTCCTATCAAAGCTGGTCAAATGGTCAATCATACGAAAGTCATGCTCGATCAAACTTTCGATGCCAACTTCCGATCCGAGTGCAGCAAGATGGCCGAGCGAATGAGGGAGAAGGAGAAGGATCAACCGAAGAAGGAGAGGAAAGGCAAGGGAAGAGATTTGCCTGGAGAAGGAATTGTCGCTGCCGCCAAACAAGCTGCGATCGATGGAGGTTTACTCAAGGTTCGACCGCTTCGAGAACAACCGAACCCAGAGACTGCCGACGATGACGTTATCATCGAAGAGGGCTCAGGAGAGAACGGTAACAAGCGCGCGAGAGAAGATGGGTCAGGCGAAGGGATGGAGGGAGTCGAAGGAGGAGACGAGAATGGTCAAGGTCCGGCGAAGCGAATGAGGGCTGAAGGTTCAGCTGAGCTCGACTCGACTGTCGCGTCGGGTCTGGCTGATGGTCAAGCTGTCGCCTCAACCTCTTACGCCTCGAATGGTGCGAATGGATTCCATCCGAATAGCGCCGCCTCCTCGAGACTCAACGATCTTCTCAATCCAACTTCCGCTTCCTCGCTCTCTACCTTCCAAGACTCTCCCGCCCCCGACTTTGCATCTTCAACACTCACTGGTGTCCCTTCAGCTTCCCTCGCTCCTCCTATGGCAGTCGGAGCTACTCCCTCTCTCTCTCCTTCGAAATCTCTCGCAAAACCCGACAACTCCTTCCTCGCCGGTGTCCCTCCCGCTTCCACGAACCCATTCGTCGCATCCAATTCAGCTGCGATCGCGTCTTCCTCGATCGTCCCATCTCCGAACGGAGCAGCTCCTCCTCAAGCTGATCACGCTCGAGAAGGAACCCCCACGCCTGCTGCTGGCGATGTCGCTCAACCAGTGGAAGAAGAGGTGGAACCGGAGAAGGAGCGCTCGCCAACGCCGATGGAGGCGACTCCACCTCCTCTTCCCGATTTCATTCTCCCTTCCGAAGCTGTCGATGCCTTCTCTTCGTTCCTCAAAAACGACACCTCTGGACTCAATGTTGATCAACTCGAACAGCTGCGTGCAGCGTGTTTCGACTCTGTATGGAGAGGAAAGGGAGATTGGGATCGAACGAGGTTGATCGAGGAATTGGACGAGCTTGCGAAGGAGTTTGTTGAAGAGGTCGAAAGTTTGTACTGATTCGTCCTTAAAATGCTTGTGTTTATAGTCCCTCCCTCCCCCTCTCTCCCGCTGTTCATTCCTTCGTTCTCTGTGACTCTCCCTCCCCTGCATCTATAACACCCGTTGTATCGAATTCGAAGTCGTTTTTCTGCAAAAGTAACCCAACTCGCATGTTCAGTGTCTTCCTTCAGCACTACAATCGCCAAGAGTCAGACACCAGTCAGCAAAGACAGTTGGTCTCTATCACTGGACGTGAGTTGCTCTCGACAAAGTGATGAGATTGTGAGCTCGAATTTCAAGCAGATCTCGCTCTAGATCCAGGCTCTCCTTTCCCGTTCGTCTCTCTGGTGAGTCTCCTATGGCAAGAGAGCAACAGTCAAGGATAGGAGAGATACAGGAATCCCTCGCAATCTCGAAGGAAGCGATGATTTTGACTTTCGCTCGCTTCGTCGACTTTTGTCAAGACGTCTTACTCACTGTATTCGGCGAGAAGCCAAGCCACAGTCCAAGTGACTGCACCGCGCTGGAGAAAATAAGGAGCTGAAGCAGCAAGAGACAAGGAAAGGGCACAAATTTTGCAAAAGGTACTGAAAACTAGGGAGGGGAGGTATCAAGTAAAACGACGACGGTCAGGGGGTAACGCACTGAACGGTACAAAAACAAAACTATGCGAGCTGTATGCGCAAGCTAATCGAGAGGGGGGGGATCAAGCGGTATCTTTTCTCTTTCTCCTTTCTTCTAATCCATCATCGCTCTTCCTCAAACTGAAAGTCCGAACAACGCTGCCAAATCCTTGACGCTGAGTTTTCCGAATCGTGCTGCCTTGCCTTCTCCGAGAGACGCATCAGCGAGACCTTGTTTCTTCGTTTGAAGATCGTAGATTCGTTGTTCTGGAGAGCAGGAGGTGAAAAGGATCAGCGATCAGTCAAGCGATGTGAACACTTTTGCAAAGTATACTCACCGACAGAGTTGGCGATAGTGAGACGTTTGACAAAGACCTCTCTAATGGAGGGAGAAAGTGAGACGGAAGCGAAGAAAAAGTCAGCTATTTTCGAAAAGTTCAAGTTGGGAGGTAAAATTGAACAAACTTGGTTTGTCCAATTCTGTGCGTCCTGTCGTAAGACTGAGCCTCTACAGCATAAGACCATGCCAAATCTAAGAAATTGCAAATTAAACGAATCGAAGAATGTCAGCGAGGGTGCAAACAAAATTCAGATTTCGAGAATGAGAAAAGCTTACCGAGTGAAATGACACGGTTGGCACGAGTCAAGGTCAATCCGACACCTCCGCACTTGAGAGAAACTACAGATGAGCACACGAGGGTCAGCATTAGTGAAAGAGAACGAAAACCCAAGAGAAGAACAGAGAAACTTACGAAGCATGACTTTGCATTTCTTAGATTTCTTCAAAGTCTTGAGAGATTGCTGCCTTTCGTCACTCTTCATATCACCTTGGTAACGACAAGTCTTGATGTCTTTCGAGTCGAGGTAATCCTGTGAGACGTGAAAGCAAGCAAAGTGAGAGAGAGAGGAGCAAACGTCAATACTGATACTCGACGAGAGACGAGAGGAGAGAGTCAAAACTCACTTGAAGCATATCGAGCATTGAAGTGAAGGAAAAGATGATGATGACTTTGTCGTCAGGACTTTCAGTGAAGAGCCTTTCCAATTCATCGGTTACCCACTTCATCTTCGTAGAAGGTAGCTAAGGAAGGAGAGACGGACAGCGTCACTTGATTGAATGAGAGGAAGGTAAAGAGGCAAAAGAAGAACTTACTTGTTCCCTCATGAAAGCTTGACGAATACGTTTGGATTCAGCATTCTTAGCAGCTTTACTCTTTCCTTTCCCCTTGACGTCCTTCTTCTTCTTGTTACGAGAATCAGATGCGTTGTCTTCTTCAGCTTCGGAAGCAGAGTGATAGGCGTCTTCATCATCGGAATCTTGAATGACAGCTCGGTTCATTTGCTTGGGAACTTTCTTGACGATAGGGCGATCACTGTCTTCCTCATCATCGTCGTCATCTCCAACGATGAACCCTCCGAGAGATTCATCTGCATCTTCATCGTCATCGTCATCGACATCCATTTCGACTCCCAATTTGTCGGCGAGAGATTCATCCGAAGGTTCGAAAGCTTCGAGAACGAAGAGATCTTTCGGGCCAACGGGAGAACGACAGTGGGGACAAGGACGTTGATCATCCTTACATTTCGCTGAAGCCTCGTCACCAGCATCGTCGAGTTGTGCTTGACTGCGAATCGAAAGTTTGTTGAGTGTCAATCGTGAGAGACAATAACTCAAGCCAAAATCGGACTCACCCGATGTGTTCAGTGATGCAAGGACGACAGTAAGAGTGACCACAACGAGTGACGGCTCCTCCAGATTCGTTGGCGAGGATATCTTCGAAACAGATTGAACATTCATCGCTACTAGCCGAAGCGTCTTCTCCAGACTTTTCAGCTTTGGCTCGTTCGACGGCAGATTCGAGTCGCATAGCTTTGATCTTGCGGACGAATTCGGGACCGACTTCCTTCTTGGCTCTTGCGAGTTCGACTTTGAAAGTTTCTTTGTCGGTTTCCTTCTTTTGCAAGGTAGCTTCGGCATCGGCGATGAGAGCAGGGTGGAAGCAGAGTTGACGAAGACGGAGGAGCATGACGAGGACATGAGAGTACTATTGGAGTGTAGGAGAGAGTGAGTTATAGCTTTGCGAGATGAGGGAGAAAAAGCGATCTCACATTTTTGAGGACAGTACCGTTTTTCAACATCTTCTTGAACTTGACTTGCGCTTTCTTCTCTATAGCATCGTAGCTGAATGAGCAGAAGAAGGCGAGTCAGGATGGTCTCCCATTCGAACCGAGAAAGCAGAAAATTTGGCTCACATCTCACGTTCTTCCTCACTGAATTCGAGCGACAAGAGTTCGACGGTCTTTGCAGGAAGCGAGATCAACTCTTTTCCATCACTGTGAGAGCAAGGGTGTCAGTCCCTACGCTCTAGCGAAGTGAGAGAAGACGACGACATACAGTTTCGAATCCTTCTTACGACGCAACATGCAAGCACGAAGAATAGCTTGAGCTCGCTTTCCGGCGAGATCGGGACGTTTCTTCTCGAAGGTCATGATGTGTTGACGGAACTCGCTCCAGTCGTACCAAGGTTTGAGTTGCATGAAACGGAAGAGAGGGAAGAGATCTCCCAATGAGCTGTCGTCGAGAGGGACGAGTTAGTCTCGATGACTCGTTCGGGGAACTACAAGGAGAGAGAAACGTACTTGGTGATAGGAGTACCAGTCAAACTCCAACGCATCAAGGCATCGAGTCCAGCGACAGCACGAGACATTTTCGTTTGACGGTTACGAATGTTTTCTGCAACGTCGTCGAGTTCGTCAGCGAGGAGGGGAGAAGCACTAGAGAAGCGAAAACTTACGAGCTTCGTCGAGAATGACACGGTACCAACCCATCTGGAGGAGAGGTCCTTTTTCTTGGAACTGCGTAAAGACGTGCATTCTCGTAAGCTTCTGGTCGAGTATCTTTCTGCAGAAGAGAATGGAGTCTTATGTACTTCGAAGTAATCTGCCTCGTCACCACCATCCTTTCGCGCTTTCGCTTTTGCCTTCTTCAAAGCACCTTCATCGTCGGGGAAATCGAGGACAAGAGTACTGTAGGTAGTGAGAACGACATCGTATCTCTTCAACTTCTTCATCTTGATCTTCTTACGATCAGGACCTGCACAATAAAGCGTGAGCCAAGAAGAGAATCAGGGGGTATAAAGGAAAAGGAAGTGTACCGTGATAGATGAGAATCGAAAAGTAGTCAGGAGAAGTCTTATCCTCTGTAAACGACAAGCAAAAGAGTCAGCGACTGTGCTTCGACGAGAAGGAAACGAAAGAAAGATGGGCTTACCGATCTCTTCCTTCCATTGTTGCAAGAGAGCGAGAGGAGCGACGATCAAAGTTGATTTCTCATCAGGATCTTGACTTTCGTTGGCACACATCAAAGCGATCGATTCTACAGTCTTTCCTAATCCCATCTCGTCGGCGAGGATACCTCCGTAATGTTTTGATTCTTCTTGTGCTTTCATCCAGGCGACACCGATGAGCTAAAAAAGAGAATCAAGTCAGTCTTCTCAAGTCGGCGGGAAGAGAAGAGGCGAATTCTATCTTACCTGATGAGGCATGAGAGCTGTAATTGTGCGAGAAGGCGACGTGGTCAGTGAAAGGAAGCTCGAGTCCAGTTGCGAGAGAAAACTCACGAATAGTCATGTTGGGAATACATTCATGTTGTGACTTGAGACCGAGAGTGGCAGCAGCAGCATCGACTAGAAAAAGGGAGCGAAGAAGAGAGAGAATATCAGTGAATTGTCTCCCCGAGTCTTCAAAAAGGTCAGCTCACCGTTTGCATTTCCTTCGAAAGATTCTCCTTCCAAAGCTTTCTTGACAAACTCGTCAAACTCTTCACCCCTAGGTCCAGCTCCCCTCCTCCCTACTCCACCATTCGCGACGTCGTAAGGATCGACCCCATCACTCGAAGGTGCACCAGGGATGACACCATTCTGAATTCCACTGAGTTGATTCATCGCTCGAGCCATGGCATCTCCTCCTGCACCCCCACCTAGTCCTGCTGCTCCACCTTGACGAAGTTGTTCGAGACGGAGACGTTGAAGAGTTTCCTCTGGCAAGTGATAACCCATTCCTCCTGCGATTCCTCCTCCTCCTCCTCCATTACTTCCACCAATACCGAGGTCCTGACGAGCGGGAGGAGGGAATACAGGTGCTTGAGCTTGACGAACTGGAGGACGAGGACCATTGACATTTTCCCAATCTCCTATCCTGATCAAAACCGTGTTGATCTTCTGATTAATTTTATCCAATTGATCCCAATGATCCGCCGCCCTATCCTCAGGTTCACACGCACGCAACTCTTTCGCGTACTTTTCGAAACGTTGCAACTTTTCTTCGAGGGATTTGATCTGTTCTTGAGGAGTCGTCTTAGCTCCTCCTCCTCCATTGTTGGATCACACGAACGAGGAGGAGCGTTCCCCAAATCGGCGAGTACTCCAGGAGAAGGTTTCCTATCGATTTTCGGTTTCTTGTCGACCTCGTCGTCGTCCGTGAATACGTTTCCAGCTGAAGAACGAGGTTTCAATCCATCCGAGAGACGTTTCTTGGGTACCATTCCTCCTTTCGAAGGAGGTTTGCCGAAAGAACGAGGTTTGATGTCACCTTCCGAAGAAGCACCGATACCCCATCCATCCATTTCGGAGGACAATCCAGAGTTGCGAGGCTGAATTTTGAGTGCACGTGACGTTAGAACGCGCTCGATGAGAAATGAAAGGAGAGAGAGATGGAGAGATAAGGGAGACTCACTTGAAGAGCAGTCCTCGAGTTGTGAGCAGGAGAAGGTGCAGCTTGCTATTGATCATCGACAGAGTCAGTTTTGTGGTGTAGAGGAAGGAAAGTATGACGAAAAGAGTTGAGCTAACTTCTACGTAACCAACGCGTTTGTTGCGCTCTTGAACGTGAGTAGGATGAGTTTTGATGTGATCCTATCAACATTATGGACTCTTATTAGTTCGTGTACGCGCTGTAGAGTGGAGCTAGAGAAGAGAGAGAGCGTACCCAGTAGTTGACTAAACCTCCCACACCTCTTTCGATTCCACCATTGTCAGCAGTGAAAGAAGCACCCAATCTGATTTCCACCATGCATTGATTCTCCATACACAACAAAGTACTATCTCTCGCAGTGTTTCGTCAGTTGGACAGTCTAATTGTTGAGGGAGAAAGAGTGGGTAGTACTCACCCATAACCTTCACCAGGTTGATCCGACACGAGGTTAAAGTTGTAATCGTGAGGGTATTGTTTCAGGTGTACATCCATTTCAGGCAAGCATGCTTGTTTGTCAGGAGAGAGATGATGGAATGACTTTTTTGAATAGCTCTTATATCAGTCTCCATTCGCTGTTAGAGGGAGATTGGGACGCGTAAGAGAGTACTTACAGGTCTATCGAACGCTTTCGCAAGCAGTTCTTGACTCGTGAGAGCCATGTTTGGTAGAGGGTTGAGGACGTGAAAGATGTTACTCTTTGGAAAGCGAGAGAGGGTGCGAGAGCTTGTAGGTGAATCCTCTGATTTGACTAATGTTGTTGAAGGGTAATTGGAGGTGTTTGAAGCGCGTTTGAGAGTTTCAAGTGAGGAGAAGATGAAGGGAGCGTTGAAGTCTGAAAACGACATCTTTTTTGGTGGTGAAGTTGCAAGTCAAAAAAGAAGTTTCGCACAGATTTTTCAGAACTTGCTCCTATGTGCTCCCTAGGCATGATAGTAAAAGACTGCAGGAATAGAAGGATCGCGCGAGACTGGGCTTCGTACAGATGTCAATCCGAGAGAATGCATCAATGCCAGGAATCGACGATAAGGAGTCAAGTTCAATCTCGAATAGGACGACCGAGGCAGTGGAAGATCGTCGAGACAAGCTCTCGATGCAACGCGGAGTGGTTTGAGCTAGTAAGGAGGGCCTCAGGAAAGTTTCGCAAAGTCTATCGCTCAATCGAGCGTTACTCCAAAATATTAGCCTCCCTGCTCTCCACTCTCATCCCGTCTTCTCGTAATCGTATGTACTGATTCTCCATTCCTTGGAAAGGTATCGCCGTCAACCAAGCCGTCGGATTGATCCTCAGTCCTCCGCCTCGTAAACCTCTCCTACTCCCTTCTTTTCCCTCCTCTCCTTCTCCTTCTTCTCCTTCCTCACTTCCTTCTTCTTCTGATTCGCAGCTTTCGGATTCAACGGTGCACTCGTCTTGAGATGTTTGATCCTAGTCTCTTCGTACCCACTACCTTTCCTCTCTTTCGAAGGGTTCAGAAGGTGAGGAACCAACCAAGGTGCGGAGAGGGGATTGAGATGTTGTGCGAGGAGGGATAAGAGGTTTGCAGTGCCCGGTGCAGAGGACTACGATATGATAGAAAGAGGGATTAGTTCGAGCGCGGGACGAGAGAGAAAGAGTTAAAGCGCACGCATAAACCAATCACGGCTACTCTACGCAATCCCAACGCATCCGCGAGTACTCTCTCTGCTCCATGATCCAACGGTATCAACAAGACTTTCTTGAATTCCCTCTTGGTTGCCCCTTCTCCCTCTAATTCCATCCCATCCTTTCCTTGCAGCGAGTTTGCAATTGATTCTTCGAGAGCTTGTTGTGCACCGTTCGTGGCGGCTACCATCGAGGGGAGGTGGGCTACTAGGGAAGGAGGGTTGATATCCGGTTTGCAGACGAATACTAAATCGATCAAAGGTGTCGTCGGAGGTAGATCTTGTGATTCTTGAGACTCTTCGTCTTCTTCCTCCTCTTGACCCGCTGAGGTCGAATCGACTCCTTCAATTTCGTGTTCCTCGACAATTGATATTTTCACTCTCTTGACTTTCTCTTTCTCCTTTACTTCTCCATTCCCTACGTTCCCCTTTTTGACCGCTTTACTAATTCTGAGCGTTTCCGAATTGAGTAAGAGTTTAGGCGAAGGTGAGGTCTCTGTCGGAGAGAGGTAGTAAGGAGGATTCCTATCGATTTGAGGAACTGGTGCGGGAGAAGCGAGGAACTGATAGCCTGGGAGAGAGGAGTAATCGATCGAGTTGACTAGGTTGAGTGCTGTGAGAGGGGAGAACATAGTAGGATTGGATTTCTTTCTCAATCGTTTTCGAACTGATTTTGGGGCGAGAGGTGCTTCGGAGAGTTCTGGTGCAGGTGGGGGAGCGACAAGTTTCTTCGAAAGATCGAAGAACATGTCGACCGTGAGGGGATTCGAAGAAGGACCGTATTCTTCGTCGATCAAATCGAATAAATCGTTTGGATCGAAAGAAGGGGGACTTTGTCGTCGAGCGGGGAGTGGAGTAGGAGCAGTGGGGATGAGAGTCGGGTGTGAGGAAGAAGAGGATGGTGATTTCGAGGCTTGTTTGAGTTGCTGAGAGTAACCCGGTACTGCAGTTGAATCTCCTAGTTCCCACCTAGCCCACCTGATTCTCGTCTCTAACGCTTTCGTCACTTCGTTGATTCCGACGGAGAGGTAATCCAAGATGGGAGGACGAGGTCCGGGTGTACGAGGAGGTTTAGGAGTTGGGAGTTCACCAGTTCGAGTCGGAATCGAATAAGTTGAAGTCCTCGTCTTGATCTCATGCGTTGGTCCACCTTTCGCCTTGATAGCCACTTTAATCTTCTTCGCTGGAGGTTCCTTCGCTTCTCCTTCTTCTCCTTCTTGATCCAGTTGCATCTCGTTTGAATCGTGATCTTTCGCTTTTCCCTTTCCTTTTCCTTTACCAGGAGCTCTACCTCTCCTTGCTGCGTGTTCTTCCGCCCTCCATTCTGCTGCAGTCTTGTTCGCTTGACCTTGAGCTTGACCTTGAGGAGAGTTCAAGATTGCTACGAGGTGTTCCAAGATAGACTTTCGAATCGAAGCTGGTAAAGGAGGCCTGCAGCAACTTCAAAGGACTTCAATCAGCTTCCTTATCAGCACGACTGAGCCCCTGTAGTGTACTGACCAAGCTATAGTTAATGGATTATCTAATACTGGTCTGTAAACTGTCTTGCGTTGTAATTGATCTTGTTCATGTTTAGTCCTTCCTCTGACTGATGATCCACCTGCCGCAGTCTTGGCAACTCCAGTAGTACTTGGTGCCATGTCACTCTACTGTCCGAGAGCAGTTTGAAGTAGTATGTGAAGTGTGAGAGGCTAAGAGTCAGATTGACTTTTTCCTTCCCTTTTGACTTTGAACCAATCACTTTCACAACTTAGGATGGACAGCTCTATCACACCTACAGCACCTCTCAAGACTACTCGCAAACGATTCGTTGGTCGTTCATCTCCTGCTGGACCTTCCTCTTCCACTTCTTCTTCATCTTCAACTCGAATCCTTTCCACCTCTGCCCTCTCTCAAGTACAGCAACCTATAGATCCACTCTTATCAGCAGCCATCTCTGCCCTCTTACCTCACAACTACAACTTTGAATTACCGAAATCGATTCAACAAATCAAGAAGAACGATGCGAAACGAGTCGCTCTACAAATGCCAGAAGGGTTGGCAATGTATGGTTGTGCGATCGTCGATATCATAGAGAGGTTCACTGGGAGCGAATGTGTCATTATGGGAGATGTAACTTATGGAGCTTGTTGTATCGACGATTATACTGCGAGAGCTTTGGGTTGTGATATGATGATTCATTACGGTCACTCTTGTCTAGGTGAGTTCTTACTCCTCCCTTTTTCCTTCCTTGATCGAGCCTCTCATGAGGAGGAGGAGGAGGAAAGCTGACGAATGGAAAGAGGAATGAAAAACAGTCCCGGTTGATACGACAACGATTAAAACTCTTTACGTCTTCGTAGAGATCTCGGTCGATCGACCTCACTTGGCCGCTTCAGTCCTCCTCAATTTCCCCGGTTGTATCCCACCACGTTCTTCTACCACGCTCTCGAATTCGGCACTCGCGAAAGGGAAAGGTCCCGAACTTGAAATCGCTATCGAACCCTCTTCCTCCCCTTCACCCTCTCCAGCCCCTACAGAGGAAACATTAGACAAGACGACGAAATTGGCGGTGGTGGGAACTATTCAGTTCGTCGCTGCAGTGCAAGGATTGAAAGCGGATATGGAAACGGAGGAAGCTTCGCATGTTGAGAGATTGGCTATCGAGGGACCCAAGGTTGATAGAGAAGAAGAAGAAGAAAAAGTGGTCGAGGAGGAGCAGAAGAAGAGAAAGAGGGAGAAATTCGAAATTATCGTTCCTCAGGTGAAACCTTTGAGTCCAGGTGAAATTCTAGGTTGTACAGCACCTAAACTCGCAGATGATGTAGACGCTCTGCTGTACGTCCAATCACTTCGATTAGCTCCTGACTTCATAAGCTGATTGTGGTTTGGTCCATCGTAGGTA
>JGI24890J29729_1000102_pt1 | contig 69695 bp, 41 predicted proteins | sample FreactcultureFD7_FD_29729 | JGI IMG/M metagenome (IMG submission 29729)
TAATAAGGCGTTTTCAACTTCTGGCGCCGCGATGTTGTATCCGCTGGAGATAATCATGTCATCGGAACGGCTGAGGTACTTAAAGTATCCATCTTCATCTTCGAGGTATAAATCTCCGGTCACATTCCAGCCATTGACTGAGTAAACCGATTGCCGTTTATCGTTGAGATAACGACAGCCAGTGGGACCACGCACAGCCAAGAATCCTGTCGCTCCTGCGGGCAGCTCCATAAAATCTTCATCAACGATGATTGCTTCATATCCAGGAACTGGTTTTCCGGTCATCCCTGGCTTAATTTCGCCATCACTGGCAGAGATAAAAATATGAAGCATCTCAGTCGAACCAATTCCATCAATTAATTTCATTCCGGTCGCTTCATACCAAGCGTGCCAGGTCGATTCAGGTAAATGTTCGCCCGCTGAGACACATCGACGTAGAGATATTGCAAGCTCTGGTTTACCCACCTTAAGCATTGCTCGATAGGCGGTTGGAGCGGTGAAGAGAACCGAAACTTTGTACTCGGCAATCTTCTCCAATAGAACCGGAGGAGTGGCTCCTTCTAGCAACAAGGTAGATGCGCCAACTCGAAGTGGAAATATCAGCGAACCGCCGAGGCCGAAGGTGAAGGCCAAGGGNGGGGTTCCGGCAAATAAATCATCTGATGTTGGTTTGAGAATCTCGGCCGAGAAGGTATCGGCGATGGCCAAAATATCGCGATGAAAATGCATTGTGGCTTTAGGAATTCCAGTTGAACCTGAAGTAAAGGCCAGGATGCTGACATCATCGCTGGCGGTATCGCATGGTGTGCANGTACTTGGCTGAGAAGCGGCGGATTCAATAAAGCCATCACCGTTGCCATAGATAAAACTTTGGGCGGAGAGATTGGTGGTGAGCTCCCATTCCTCCATATATCGATGATCAATAAAGGCATATTCGACAAATGCGATTTCAACGATCTTTTCTAACTCCACCGCACGCTGAAGTGGGATTGTCGTTACTGCGACTGCCCCGATACGCAATATGGCGAGCCAAAGTATTGCCAGAGATGCATTATTAGGGCCCCGTAGAAGTACTCGATTTCCAGGAACTATTCCTTTCTCGCGCATCAAGTTCGCAACTTGGCAAACCTTTGCGAGAAGTTCGTTATAGCTGAGTTCGCCCTCAGCAGCGATAATCGCTCTTCGATCTCCGCCAAACTCGGCAATGGTGTTATCCAACAATTCGACGCAGGCATTTAAGCGTTCTGGATAACGAGAATTAAATTCCTGATTGAGCTGTGGCCAACTTTCGATCGGCGGCAAATTCTCACGGCAGAAAGTATCGATATGAGCCGAAGGAAACACTTGTTACAAAGCCTCGCGGTGATCAGAGATGGTCTTCACAAGCTCCTCTATTCCGACCTGCTTCTCCATGGCACCGAGCAGAATCACAGGCTGCCATTTTCCTCGGCGAGGGGAGAGGNGTAAAGACTTTTCTAACTCCTTTGCTGTCTCTTTGGCTCCATCTCTATCTGATTTATTCACGAGGTAGATATCGCCAATCTCCAGGATTCCAGCCTTGGAGGCTTGAATGCCATCGCCCATGCCGGGCGCCATAACGACAACCACGGTCTGGGCATGCTTCATGATTTCTACTTCACTCTGACCAACTCCAACGGTTTCTACAATTATGTAATCAAATCCGCTGAGGGCTGCCAACTTTAAAGTGAGGGCGGTGGAGGCGGAGAGACCGCCCAGGTGACCACGAGTTGCAAGTGAACGAATGAAAACCTTCGAATCCAGAAAGTGTTCAGTAAGGCGAATTCGATCGCCGAGAAGTGCTCCACCAGAAATTGGTGAGGATGGATCTACGGCAATAACGGCGATTGACTTATCTTCTTTTCGAAGAAATGAAATGAGGGCATTTACTGTTGTGGATTTTCCAACACCCGGCGCACCAGTAATTCCGAGAATATGGGATGTGGAATTAGAGTCCAGATTTATCTCTTCAAAATCTTCAGGCTGGTTTTCTGCCAAAGTGATAAGTCGCGCCAAAGCTTTTCGATCNCCATTTTGTGTCGTGGCAAGAAGCTCTAAAAGCACTGATTTATCGCTCTTTTCGGCGGCCATGGAGGGAGGATACGTCATTTTGACGGTCGTAAGAGGGTTGAAGTGGACCTAAGTTGTTGATAAATTGAAGGCATGACACCAATGAGGGNAGTTATTGCAAAGCCAGGCCTAGACGGTCATGACCGTGGCGCAAAGATTATTGCCCGAGTGCTTCGAGATTCCGGCTTTGAAGTCATCTACACCGGACTTCATCAAACCCCAGAACAAATTGTGGCAACCGCCATCCAAGAAGATGTTCAAGCCATCGGACTTTCAATTCTCTCTGGCGCACATATGACGTTATTTGCACGTGTAATTGAACTCCTTGCCGCACAAGGTGCAAAAAATATCGTCCTCTTCGGCGGTGGAATCATTCCAGAAGCGGATTGTAAGAAACTGCTAGAGATGGGTGTTGGACAGATATTTACACCAGGTGCCCCGACCCAAGAAATCGTTGATTGGCTAAATAGCGCGCTCAAAGTAAACGCCTAAAAAGGGGATAGCGAAATGGCATACGGTCCAGATCAGATACTTGAAGGCCTTGGCAATAGTGATTACGAACGTTATATCCGAACCCCAGAATTGCTCTCGCTTCAGAAATCACCAGATCAATGGCTTCATCGCGATGAACTTCTTTTTTCGGTTACCCATCAGACCGCCGAACTTTGGTTAAAACTTGCGGTTTCTGAGGCTTATCAGATTGCCAATTATCTAGCCGAAGATAACTTTCGAATGGCGATGCGCCTGGTTCCACGCATTTTGATGTGTATTGATTTTGCCGATGAGGGCATGGCGATGCTCGATCAAATGACTCCATGGGATTATCAACAAGTAAGGCGCGCCTTGGGTCACGGATCTGGATTTGATTCGCCGGGATTTAACGCGATTCGTAAAGCAATCCCAACGCTCGGAAAAGAGTTCCATCGACTGCTGAATAAAGAGGGAGTAGAACTCCTCACTATCTTTCTCGAGCATGAGAAATATGCAGATCTATTTGAACTCGCTCAAGCCCTGTTAGACATCGACCAATCGATGTTTATGTGGCGCCAGCGTCACTTCAAGATTGTTGAGCGAAGTATTGGAACCAAGGTTTCTGGCACCCAAGGAACCCCGGTTGAAGTGTTAAGCAAGCTCAATTCCTTCAACTTCTTCCCTGAACTCTGGGATATTCGCACCACCATTACCAACCATGCCATTGCCGAAGAGGGCGAGAACTAGCCAAATGTGAGTTTGAGTTCGACCTGCTCTACTTGAAGAGTAGGACTGGAATCCAAATTTGCTCCTATTTTGCTAAAGCGAACTGAATCAGCAGAACTCATTTTAAGCCCGAAAACTAGCGCCCGCATGGCGCCTTGGTCTGCATTTTCATTAGCCGCTTTATACCCGCCCACAATTTGAATATAGGAAATTTGTGCATCCGGAGGTACGCCATTTGCATTCTCGTATTCAGTAATGTCGGCTCGTATTCTCTCAATATTAAACGAATCATAGATTTTAGTCATTGAGCGTGGAGAAATTTCTCCAGATTTCGGCCGAGATACTAGATTTTTTATCGGCGACGAAGCAACTTTCGGTACAAATGAAATAGTGGCGAGAAATATCACCATGAGAGCTAAAAACATGTCGGCATACATCCAACCCGCCTGACCCATTAAATCTGGGCGTCGCTTCCTCTGTGGAGAGATCATTTGTTAAGCGATCTCTGTTTTGTCAAGAATAACTTCAAATTTTGCTTGGTCACTTCCTTTGTTGTGATCTCAAGTGCTTTAGAAGATTTATTAAGTGCTTCTGAAGCACGTACCATCTGATTCAAACTTTGCGCCAGGCTTTGTTGGGCGACTACTGGCGTCAAGGTCCGCTTATTCCAGAAAAATTCGGATATTTCCATACATAGCGAGATGCGCTCCGCCTCGAGATTTTCGTGAATTATTATCTCGTCCTGGTCGATACTGCGTTCGAGCAGCGAAACCAAGATTGTTAGGAGAATAACTGCTGAGATTAATACAAAATCGAGAAAGGCAATAAATCCAATTACCCACTCATGAGCCAGAATGCCAAAGCCGTTCTGCCAAAACTCCAGAAAATTAACAAGCGAATTTCCATTTTGCTTCACGTAAATCGCAAAAGCGGCGGTTGCGTGACTAACAGCGCTCCACGTGAGAGCGACCGGAACGAAGACGAAGATATTGCGAACAAGAGTTAAATAGAAAGTTGCACGAATTTTACGATTCTTAACATGAACAGGCGGATGCGGAATCAAGTCAAAGTGATTGTATGTTGCAAGCAATGGCCAATTGCGTCGCTCCATTAAGGAATTGATCACACCTGAGATATATGGATGCGATAGAAGGCCATTCGCCTTCCCCCAATTTGTGATTTTTAGGGCAAGTTCGAGATGTTCCTGTCCACGCCTTTTCCGAACATTTCTTACCATAAGTTCTTCCTCACTGTCCAAGATTTAAATGAGCGGAAAAAATTGTTTGAGAGGTCTCTAAATTTCGCTTGAGAGACCAATGCCCTTTCGTCGCACTTTCAAAGAGTTTCGACCCCATCCCTAACTTAGATTCGCGAAAATGGCTTCCATTATCTTCGGAAGTAATGACAATATCCTGATTATTCAAGTGTATGGAGATAATTATTTCAGTAGCTTTCCCATGTCGAAAAGCATTTGCGAGTGCTTCTTCTAATATATCGCGTATGGCGGTTGTATTCTTATCAGAAATCTCTCCATCGCTAACTTCAACTTTTGTGGAGATATTGAGAAGACCATCCCAAGATTCAATTAGGTTCACAATTTCAGAACTTAGAGTGAGGTTTTGATACTCGTACATTCTATTTCCGGAGAAATCAAAATGTGACAAGACTTTTTCTATCTCATCGTCATAATTACTAGAACGTGAATCAACAGGTAGATTTCTTAACCTAAATGCGGATGCCAATAAGCGAGTTTGCAGGGTCCCGTGCAAATATCGAGCGAGCTGATATTCGGCGCTCTTTTGAGAATAGTCCTTTCGAATCATTTCGTAATATTTTTCTTGGTAGGCCGAGGATGCCATTTTCTGATCTGAATTCTGTAGAAGTACCCACATTCCCGAAAAATTGGTGAAAAGAATTACAAATACTACCCAAATAAGATTGCCAGCTGGATTCCAGTAAAGCTCAAGTTTGGTGAATGGATGAATTATTAAGTTGCGTAAATACGCGTAGATAAAGAGAAAGGTTAAGAAAGTGAGGGCCACTCGACTGATCGAAGGCTTCAATTTCACCAGAACGAGATGTTCCAAATAGAGCGTGGCAACCAAAAGGGATACATCTATTATTAAAAAGAGAAGTCCAGATGTAAAGCCATACCCGCGGATGAAATTTCGTATCTCGCTTAAACCGTAGAAGGCCGTAATCCATGGTAGTGAGCGCAGGAGGACGGTTGGTGCCAGATATATGCCGTCTCTAAATGAGGTGAATGGCAGAAAACCTCTTCGAGTATTCGGAGCAACGCTGTGACTTAGGGGTCTCACCACTTCTTCAGCGAGACGTTCAATGGTTCGCGCTACTAAATCAGCGTTCTCGAATGAGAAGTACTCGATGGACCTCTCAAATTTGCGCTTGGAGATGCTGAGTTGCGCTTCCGCACGAGCAATTAAGTTGGACCTATCCTCGTTGTCGCCACTGGATATGACTCGTTCAATTTCAGCGAGGCCACCGAAGGAGTTGCGCCTGCGTTTGCTTAATTCATTGAATGAATATGCGATAGATGATATGAGCGGAAATGAGACTATTCCCAATAGAGCGGCATTAGCACCGCGAAGGACAACGAATTCAAGAGTTAAGCGACCGGCATGCAGGAGTCCGTCTGCCAAAATTTGGTTAAGCGCTCCTTTGAGAAATCCAAAGAAGAAGCCGGCAATAAAGACAGCATAGTAAGGATAAGGAAGAATAAAGCGCCTTTGTAAAAATAGCTTATCGATTGTGATAATGGCGATAACGCAGATCAATGTAGCTAGAGCGCTGGCTGTTACCCATCGCCAAAAATGGGAATCTCCCGTGGCGAGCTGTTCTGAGATTGCCGGAGTGACGATAACTACTGGCAGAAAGGCGATTCCTACCCGGTATGAAATTAGATATTTCCCGCCCAGTGCGGAGCCAATTCGGCTAGTCATTCTTGCGATCTGCGTGGAGTGACCCACTCATTTTGAAATAGATGCGCGCTAACTCAACTCTCTTATTAGAGGTCACTTCGGTTATTTTGAAATATGAGACAAGGCGAGAAATTGCTTGCTCAACTGACTTTTCTGACACACTTCTTGTGCGGGCGATTTCTGAATTTGAATTTCCTTGAGCAAGTAAACGCAACGTTTCTATTTGCGCGTCTGGCAATTTAACAGGTAAGGGAATGGAGCCCTTAAGTTCACTATTGCCAATCGATTTACTTATTGAAATTGATAAAAGCACTTCCCGATATAAAATTTCAATCTCTCTTACGTCACTTTTAACCAGATAGCGTGACCCTGAAGGAAGTTGGGCAATTTTAGAATTTAATAGTCGTGGATCACTAAATCCGGTCAATAGGACTATACCGATTGTTGGAACTATCCTTCTTAGGCCGAGTGCAACATCAATTCCTGTTGGCCCAATGCCTAAATCTAAATCTATGACTGCAGCATCTGGTTTTGCGTTGGCTGCGATTCGAAGTGCTGAACTTGGAGTTGCGGTGTCGTGGATAACATCCAATCCTTGAAGTTGCAGAGCCGCCTTCATAGTTGCACGCGTAAACGAATCATCTTCGATGAGGATGATTCGCGTACTTTCCATGCTTGTAAATTTAATCTATCGACACGAATTTCTGCGAGATTAGTGAGCTTTGCGAGAGAATATTTAGTAGGAATGAGACTGGGTTATCCCAGTCTTGAAATGCTATTTACGCTCGAACTTCTTGCCTTTTCTCAAATAAAACTCTGGTCTAGTTCACTATAACCTCATGTACAACTCAGTTTTATGCAGGCTTGTAGCTGGCGCTGCGGCCGTTTTGGGAACGGCTGGCCTACTTTTCTCCGTTAATGCTGCATCCATCTCTTTCGCTACATATGAAGGCAATAACGGTGGTAATCAAGTCAATGGTTCAGTTGCATCGCTTCCCAACTGTGGAGTTGCTCTAACCGGTACAAGTAATCCGATTTCGTTGACATATGCATCAGGTGGAACTAACTCAAAATATGATGCCACCTCAAATGATTACNCTCTTTCTGGAACGGATGCGGCGATAACCAAAATATATTCATATTCGTTGACGGCGCCATCCAGTGATCCATGTACTTTCTGGAGCAGTGTTTCTCAAAAAACTGCGACAGTTTCGTTATCTGGCTCGACGAATATTTGCTATAAATCGGGATTCGCAATTATCTACAATACCTGCACATTCCTTCAAAGAACTTTTGGATATTCAGATGCTTGGGGATTTTTTGACCACACCTCCAATGATGGAAAAGGTTTAAGTTTTGTTGTAGATACAAATGGAAAAATCATCATTAATGATTCAGCCGGAACTTCGGCAGGAATCACATGTACTTTCGCGGGAACACCAAACATTTACGGTACTTATAACGGCAGCACAAAAACCTGGTCTTCTAATTCAGGAACAATCGCTCAGAGCGCAAGCTCTATCAGCACTCCTGGGAACTGCAACTGGAAGAATCAAATCTCTGTCACACTTCCTACGGCCTCCCAGATCGAAGGCGAGACCGGTGTTCTTGCAGCTGATCTCGCTGGTTTGAGCGACACTTTGTACGGCCCGGTTATCACCACAACTATTAACTAAGTTGCAATCTTCCAACCACTTTAAATACTGGATTGCCACGGCNCTCCTTACCTTCACGCTCTTACAATTCACTTCGTTCATTCCGGCCCGAGCGGCACCTTTAGGTATTTCCGTCGATGTACTAGATGCGCTTCCTTCGGCGGGNGCTACAGCTACGTCTTCAAGCGCTTCTGGAATCACCCTACTTATTAAGCCCGGCGAATCCGTCACCAAGTATTTTCGTGTCCGAAATCTCGGTAACGTTGCATCAACTTTCTCAATGAGCATGGAGTTGAGCCATTTGGAGGATGGAATAGCCACACTTGGAGATCAAAGACCGAGCGAAATGGCACCGTGGACAACAACTTCTCCACCATCTTTAACGTTAGATCCTGGCAAAGTGGGATATATAAAAATGGCTATTGCGGTTCCACATGAGGCACCAATTGGTATTCATATGGCCACGTTATTTGTAACGGATAATCCAGCCAACCCAGGCATGGTTAAGTCAGAAGCTTCTGGGCAAATCAGCATCTCAATGCGTTCCAACATTAGACAAGCTTTTCAATTAACGGTCGGCGTTGGAACTTCTTCGCTAATTCCGACAAACTTTAGATTATTGCGGCTGCGCGAGGTATTTAGTAAGGGGCAACCTTTCTATGGCTTGCAAATTTCAAATATCGGAAAACTACCGGTTGAACCATTAGGCACCTTAAAAGTTGCAGNCCCGACAGGTGCGGTCACAGTAGTTAAAGAGAGCAGATTCCAATCTCCAACGATTCAGGCCGGAACGATTAGAGAAATTTATATCCCAATAGAAGCTGCTATTCCGGCGGGAAAGTGGCTCGTAACTATCGTGGCAAGTGAAGGTATTTTGACACAAACTTTAAATTCAGAGCTCTCCATTACTCATGTTCCGCCTTATCCTTGGAAGTTAATTATTTTGGCGCTCTCTATAATGATTCTTTCACTTGCGTTAGTAGTGGCTGCCGTACGCCTTTGGCCGAGGGGAAGATCGGTAGCAAAGGAACAGATGCCGCTGGAGGAAGCGACTGGTAAGGATAGGAAGAGAATAAAGATCGAAGTAGAAAAAGGAGACGATGATCTCGAAGCACTCCTACAATCCATGCTAGATGCCCGAAAGAAGCTAGCACCAAAGAAAAGAGCAACGATAAAGAAGGCTGCGCCAAAGAAAATGTCACCCGCAAGAAGGAAGGCTGCGCCAAAGAAAAAAGCACCAGTGATAAAGAAGGCTGCGCCAAAGAAAAAAGCACCAGTGAAGAAGAAGGCCATAGCAAAAAAGTCCGCGCCTAAGCGCAAATGATTTGCAGTAACGCAATTTCGCCTTCACGCTAGTTCTTGCTATTGTTCACACAGGTCATGAGTACCAGCGTTAAGCCTCAGCTAGCTGGTTAGCACCCTCCACCGCGGTGGGGTGCTCTGAGTGAAGACCCGGTCGAGAGCAAATTGCTTCGACAAGCGCAGGTCCCTCACCGGATCCAAGAAAGGCACTACATCTATGAAAAAAACTACCCTTCTCGCTCCAATCGCAGCACTTGGATTGGCGCTCACCTCTCTTACTGGTTCATTCACCAGTGCATCAGCAGCCTCAACTGCCTGCACACCAAGCGCTCTGAAGACAGTCACAGCAAAGACTTTGACAATTGCCACAGGTGCACCGGCATACTCTCCTTGGGTTATCGATGACAAGCCAGAGTCAGGTAAGGGTTTTGAAGCAGCAGTTGCATATGCAGTTGCAAAGAAACTTGGATACACCAACGCACAAGTAAAGTGGATCCGCACCTCATTTGATTCAGCAATTGCACCAGGACCAAAGAAGTTCGACTTCAATATCCAGCAGTACTCAATCACCGCAGATCGCGCAAAGGTCGTTGATTTCTCATCTTCTTACTACAAGTCCAATCAAGCAATTGTTACCTACAAGGGCAGCAAGCTTGATGGCGTAAAGAGCATTGCAGATGTGAAGGCGGCAAAGGCAACAATCGGTGCCGCCGTTTCTTCAACTTCACTTGATGCCGTTCAAAACCAACTCGGCGTTAAGCCACAAGTTTTCAACGATAATGCTGCAGCAGTAACAGCACTTAAGAATAAGCAGATTGATGGACTTGTCGTTGACCTACCAACAGCCTTCTATCTTTCAGCTGCTGAGATTCCAAATGGAGTAATCGCAGGACAGTTCGCAAATGTCGATAAGGCAGATAAGGGCGCTGGCCTCTTGCTCGCCAAGAACANCCCAATCACTGCTTGCGTAACAAAGGCGCTTGAGGCAGTACGTTCAAGCGGGGAATTGGCGACAATCACTACAAAGTGGCTCACCGCCTCTGCTGGTGCACCAGTTCTCAAGTAATAAATACTTACTAAACTAGGTATATGTCTAACGAGGCAAGGCGCGAGGATGGGATTTCTCCCAACCCCGCGCCTTACTCTTTTGGCGGGGAATGGTCACCCAGCTCCATAGAACTTGAACGTAGGGTCGCTCGCAAGCAGAAGGTGCGCAAAAACGCCCTCATTGCAGCTATTTCAACTCTTCTAGTTTTGGGAACTTTGGCGACGATTGTCGTTACCTCACCAGGTTGGAAAGTTTTATCCGCGACCTTCTTTCATTGGTCATATGGATTTCAAGTACTTCCCAAAATACTTCTCGGATTTTTCGAATCCAACGTCATTCTCACTTTAATTGCATCGGTATCGGTGGCTTGCTTTGGGCTTCTTATTGCCCTGATTCGAACTTCTAGATCGCCCGCGCTGACGCCATTTCGAATTCTTGCCACAATTTATGTTGATCTCTTTCGCGGAATTCCCATGTTGCTCGTCATCTTCTTGGTGGGCTTTGGTATTCCCGCGCTGCAGCTCAAAGGCGTAACAAACAACGTCTTTATCCTTGGAATTATTGCGGTAATCATTACCTATAGCGCATACGTCGCTGAAGTTATCCGCAGTGGCATCCTGACGGTTCATCCCAGCCAGCGCGCAGCTGCCCGATCACTCGGACTTTCGAATTTTCAAACTCTCCGCCATGTTGTTTTACCTCAGGCGATTCGGCGCGTGACGCCTCCACTTCTCAATGATCTGGTCGCTTTAATTAAAGACACCGGACTCGTCTCAATTCTTGGTGTGACAGATGCAATCCGAGCTGCCCAAATTGAAGCGAGCCGCACCTTTAATTACACCCCTTATGTCATGGCCGCCCTTATCTTCCTTTCCGTAACGATTCCGCTGACTCGATTCACCGATCGCACACTTCGTAAATCGATTGAACGTCAGAATGCGCAGGGCCAGGCATGACGATTCCGGTATTAGAAATTAGCGAAGTCCGCAAAGCTTTTGGCAGCGAGGTCGTGCTCGAGGATATTTCAATCACCGTTCCAGAGCACACTGCAACCGTTCTGATTGGTGCATCAGGTTCAGGAAAATCGACCTTACTTCGCTGCATCAACTTGCTAGAACTTATTGACGATGGCACGATCAAATTAGATGGTGAAGAAATTACATCGGTGACTACTAATCCTGATGAAGTTCGCCGCAAATTAGGAATGGTCTTTCAATCCTTCAATCTCTTTCCACATATGAAGGTCCTAGAAAACATTATTTTGGCCCCGATGCGAGTACACGGCATAAGTCGTGATGAGGCGAGTGAAAAAGCGATCGAACTCCTCAAGCGTTTTGGGCTCAGCGAAAAAGCAGATCAATATCCCGATCGCTTGAGTGGTGGGCAACAACAACGAGTAGCCATCATTCGCTCGCTTGCGGTTCAACCTCGACTCCTCCTCTTAGATGAAGTGACCTCGGCGCTTGATCCAGTTCTCGTCAATGAAGTGCTCAGCACGGTGCGCGACCTAAAGGATCACGGCATGACGATGGTTCTAGCCACCCACGAGATGGGCTTTGCCAAGCAAGTCGCTGATGAAGTGTGCTTCTTGGAAAAGGGGCGAATTCTGGAATGGGGGAGTCCTGAGCAAATGCTGGAAAATCCAACAAATCCACGCACCAAGGATTTCTTGCAACGTGTGCACGAGGCTGGCCGGCTCTAGTGAACTTCGAGATCATTCCCGGTTCGCCCCAGTCACCGGTAATACTTCACGTTCCCCACGCATCCCGGTTTATACCTAGCGAGGTCCGAGCAGAAATTCAGCTCAGTGACGCGGAATTAGCAGCTGAACTTGATTCAATGACAGATAGCAAGACCGATGAAATTGCGATTGCAGCAGTTGAAAAATCCGAGATTCGACCATGGATATTTATCAATCGATATTCACGTTTGGTTATTGATCCAGAACGTTTCCCCGATGATCGCGAAATTATGAACAAGGTCGGAATGGGCGCGGTTTACCGTAAGACCTCCGAAGGTAAAAACTTACGAGCCGAAGATTTTGCAAATGAAAGAGTTCTGCTGGATTCATATTTCCACCCCTACGCAAAGGCCCTAGAAACACTGGTTTCAGAGCGTTTTTCAGCCATGGGTGGTGTCACCATCATTGATGTTCATTCTTATCGACCAGAACAACATGAAAACGCAGTCAATCATGGAGAGCGCAGGCCAGAAATATGTATTGGTACTGACGAAATACATACATGCAATGACTTAATAACTGCTGCACAAGAATCGTTTGGAATCGTGGGGGAGACCTTTCTCAATCAGCCATATGCCGGCACATATGTCCCCCTTAAGTTTTATGGTGTTGAACCTCTGGTGCAGTCCATCATGATGGAGACTCGGGCCGACACCTTCGTGGACGCTAATTTAGAATTACATGAAGGTGCTTCCCGCGTAATTGCGGGGTTGGCCGAACTTATCGCTCGGGTTAGAATGAGCTATGAGTGAGAAGCCATGGGGATACCAAGATGGTCCTCGTCGCGATGAACCGACTTGGGAGCTTGATCCACAAACTAAATCGGTTCGCTCAGGTTTAGCCCGCTCCGGCTTCGGCGAAACCTCCGAGGCGCTCTATCTAAATTCTGGTTTCACCTATGCCTCCGCCGAAGAAGCGACCGCTTCCTTTGCCGAGGAGACCGAGCATTATCTTTATAGCCGCTTCCATAATCCAACTGTTGCCATGTTTGAAAATCGCTTGGCCGCACTTGAAGGCGCCGAGCGATGTGTCGCCACCGGCTCTGGCATGGCCGCTATGTTTGCCTCGGTTGCCTGCCTGGTATCTCAAGGAGACCGAATCGTCGCATCGGCGGCAATGTTCTCCTCCTGCCACGTAGTCCTCACTGAAATATTGCCAAAATGGGGGATTGAGACCGTCCTAGTAAAGTCCGATGATTTGGAAGGCTGGAAGCGCGAACTCTCCAAGCCAACCAAGGTGGTCTTTATCGAAACTCCAAGTAATCCGCTTCTCGAAATTACGGATATTAAATTTGTCAGCGAGTTAGCCCATAAAGCCGGTGCGACTGTAATCGTCGATAACGTTATGGCCTCACCAGTTCTGCAGCAGCCGCTAGAACTCGGCGCCGATGTTGTTATGTATTCCACGACCAAACATATTGATGGTCAAGGTCGAGTCCTTGGTGGAGCTTTGCTTGGTTCCCAACAATATTTTTCAGAGTACCTGCTTCCATTCCTCCGCCACACTGGACCTTCGATGAGTGCATTTAATGCCTGGGTATTAGTAAAGTCACTGGAGACTTTACATATGCGAGTTGATCACATGGTGAAATCGGCAGCAGCAGTTGCTGAATTTCTTAACACGCATTCAAAAATTTCCGTTGTTCGCTATCCCGGATTAAAAAATCATCCAGCACATGAGTTAGCAATGAAACAAATGAATAACCAAGGTGGATCAATGCTTGGTTTTGAAATAAAAGGTGGGCAAGAAGCCGCGTTTGCATTGATGAATAAACTTCGCGTCATAGATATTTCAAATAATTTAGGTGATAGCAAATCACTCATTACACACCCAGCAAGTTCTACTCATCGAAGATTGTCACCTGAAGTACAAGCAGAGATGGGAATTACTGCTGGCGTACTGAGGTTATCGATCGGCCTAGAAGCGGCAAGCGACCTGATCAAAGACCTAGAAATCGCACTTTCCTAAACTTTTTCTTACTTACATTCGTGTAATTTACGCTCAAAATTTGGGGCTTCACAAAATCCCATTTTTATGCATCACGCGCTCAATTTTAGAATTGCCTCCCATGGGGTGAATTGGGTTTTAAGCCTTTTCTCACCCTCAAACGAGAGGTTCCCCCGCTTGTTGCGCGCAGTGAAGGTATTAGATCTACGTTCGTACGACCGTAACTTCGCCATGCGTAACTTACGCTCAGTTAAGCGTAATTTTTTTTACGCTAAAAACTTCTCCTTATTACTAAGGGCGTATTGGACTTCATTACGCTCGCGCTACGCTCACGAAAGCCACTCGCATGCTTAAGGGATGGCCATTCAACATGAGCAGCACCTGGGCGGAGCGCACGGTGCGCTTCCTCGTCACCGCCTTTGTATTGGGAATTATTCAAAATGCATTTGCGGCACCTGAAGCTTTTGCTTTAACAGCGCCTCCAGCAATTTCAATTGTCGGAGAAAACGTTTCAACAACCTTTGGAACTCCTGCCTCCACCACCGTAACGACCTCCGGGGGATCTACAAGCTTCGTTGGCTACACCTATGGTTTAACGCCACAGGTACCTGGCATCACCATGCGGTCGATCGACTCGAGCACAAATGTAATTTCAGTAGACACACTGACACCAGCTGGCAGCTATCTAGAAACCTTTACGGTCATGGATGGTAACGGATATCAAGAGAGTAAATTATTTAAGATTTCGGTTAATCATGCTAATCGCAAATTGACCCTTTTGGGATCGAAACAATTAATCACTGGCAATGAAACCGCCACAATATTTCCGTATGTAGATTCAAGTACTCCAAATGTAAATGTTGGAATTGTTAGCAGCGACGGTCGAATCTCCTATAGCGCCGGTAACTCAACTGGTTGCGTTGTCAATCAGCAATCCGGAACAGTGTCGACCACGTTCTCCGGCGGAACTTGTTTAATTACTGGAACGGTTTCGCAGGGAAGTTATTACAAAGCTGCTTCATCTACAGTCTCATTCAAAATTGGAAATAGCATCAACGACTTTGCATATTTCAGCAAAAATGATGGAACTGGTTTATTTACAACGATTTCTGGTGCGCATAATTCAACAATAAAGGCGCCTGATGCTCCAACGCGTACCGATTACGCATTCTTAGGTTGGAGTAAAAGTACAACAGGGGATTCACTAATTGCCCCGGGTGCAGATATAAATCTCAATGGCGAAGTTACTTATTACGCTATTTGGCAGAACACATTAACGCCTACAGAAATAACTTCACTCTCCGCAAATGCGATTGGTGATTATTCGGTAGTCACATTTGATCCGGGAAGCTCTGATGCAGGAACTCCACCTTCACCTATAAATGGTTTTGTTGGTGATACTTTTACAATTCCTGATTCATCAACTCTTGTGAAAGCTAACTATCACTTCGATGGCTGGAGCGATGGCGCAACAAATTATTTAGTTGGTGATACTTACACCATAACTGACACTGTCGTCGTGCTTGCAGCAATCTGGAATATAGATACATACACAGTCAATTTTAATTCGAGCGGCGGATCGGGAGATTCAATAACCGTACTTTCTTACGGAAGCAATGGGCTGAGTTCGCGCCCAGTAGTCACAAAAGTTGGTTATACATTTGTTGGTTGGTCTCTTGATAGTTCAACAGCTATATATTCAGATACGGTCACTTCAGATACAACATACTTTGCAATCTGGAGTGCAAACCCATATGCAATTCTTACAAGCAGCAATGGATTTGGAAATATTGATTCAACTCCAGCCCGAGTTGCTACGTTTGGTGAGAATCAGAGTTTTTCTTTCACACCAAATGCAGGATATTTCTTGCAGAAACTCACTGTTGACGGAGTAGATACAACAGTCGCTTCGACTTACACATTTACGAATATCACTAGAACGCACACAATCTCGGCGACATTTAAACTTCTAAATCCTACGATTACGGTCACAGCAGGTATGCACGGATCGCCATTACCTGGAACCACGGACGTTCCATATGGAACAGACCAGACTTTTGATTTGAATCCGGACCCCAACTATCACGTAGAGAAGCTGACAATTGATGGTGTTGTTGTTACCCCACCATTGAATGACTTATACACCTTTGCAAATGTGACAGAGACTCATACAATGGATGTTCAATACTCAATCAACGTTTTCACAATTGATGCGAGTTCGATTGTAGGAATTGATATCTACTACAAACTAGATGGAAGCCCAGTCACCCTTGCTCCATCTAATGGCATCATTTCGGTTAATTCTGGTTTGGGTGGATCGGCTTTTTATCTAAAGTTTGTGGCGAAGCCTGGTTACACCATTGACCTTGGCACATTGGTAGTCGATGGAACCCCAGATGATTTTGCAACCTCGGTAACAGTTTCTGGAAATGCAGTAAGCGTTGGCGCTTCACAGTCGACTGCTTACTATGACTTCGTTAACCCACAGCAGAACCACACAATTTCCTTCACGTCGATTCTTCAGCACTTCGCAATTTATTCATCAGCTAATGCTCACGGATCGGTCAGTCCGAGTGGAACGGTCTCAATCGGTTATGGTTCGGATGACACAATTACCATGACCCCAGATACTGGCTACCATGTATCTGCATTGAACGTCGATGGAACTAATGTCGCACCGGCTTTGACATATGTCTTCCATAATGTGATTGTTCCTCATGCAATAACCGCAAGTTTTGCAATTGATACACATACAATTGTCGCTGTATCAGGTGCAAACGGTTCAATATCGGCTTCGGGTACAACCATCTTGAACTATGGCGACACGAAAACTTATACCTTTACTCCGAGCGCTCATTATCATGTTGAAAGTGTTTCGGTGGATGGGTCTATCGTTGGAAATCCAAGCACCTATACTTTTACTCCTATTTCAGTAGATCACAGAATCGCGGTGAGTTTCGCGATTGATACGTTCACCATTAGTTTTCAAGCAAGTGGTGGTTCAGGTGGTCAATCAAAGGGATTTGCCTATGGGACGAATGCGCTTAGCGGATCAAATCCACCAATAGTTTCTAAGACCGGATATACCTTCTTGGGCTGGGGAACGAGTGATAATGACAGCACCACAATCATTACAACTTTTTCTGTCGCTGCTTCGGCAACTCTCTATGCTGAGTGGAACGTCAACTCCTATTCCGTGAGCTTCGATGCAAACGCAGGTATCGGTGGCAATACTCTAAGCGCCACATTCGGAACTAATGCACTTTTGAATGCGCCGACTGTTACTCGGCCAAGCTATACCTTTGCGGGTTGGTCTACTGTTCAAGGCGACAGCACTTCAAAGATAGATTCCTACACAGTTCCCGCTTCGAGCAGCACTCTGTATGCCTTGTGGGTAAATAAGATTGCGATGAGCAGTGGCTCAGGAATTGTTAGCTCATATGGATTTGCTGAGAGTTCAACCGCGTTCGTAGCTGTTGGTGGATTTGGAACTCACATATTCACACTTTTTCCCAGCGGAAGTGCAGATGGAATATCCATCGATCCAACCTCCGGCATTGTGACTACCTCATCGAATACAGGAGTGGGAAGTTACACATATTCCGTAGTCGCAACTGATCAAGCTGGTGTTTCTGACACTTCCTTGATTTCTATTTTGGTCAATCCCGCCTTAACTATTTCAAGTGCTCAAACTTTGGTGACGACTCATGGTCGTGGTACCAGCTCAACACCATTTACGACAAATGGTGGAAGCGGAGGAGTAACTTTTGCCATCTCCCCAACAAATAGTTACATCAGCATTGGTTCTAGTGGTGTCGTTTCAGTCGACACAACTTCTCCGGGAATACATCAGACTTTCACCGTTCAAGCTACGGATACTTCCGGCGCATCTGTGACGACCACTATTGAAATCACGGTCAATGGAACCCCAGTCATTTCTGGTCCAGCTGCCGTTAATGCAACCACGGGATTTGCCTACGCCTCCCCGGTTTACACCGTGGATAGCGGAACTGGTACAAAAACCTTAGTTGATGTCACAACTCCTACCATTCCAGAAATTTCATTAGCAGGAAATTCACTTCACATTAGTTCCAATTTGGGAATCGGTACCTACAACATCACTCTGAAGGCGAATGATTCGTTAGGTGTAAGCAGTACATATGCCGTTACTGTCACTATTTCTGGTGGCATCACATTTACTTCCCCTTCCAGCATCACTTCGACTCAGGGGCATCTTTATGTAGGTCCTTCTATCTCAGCATCTGGAGGAACTGGAACCTTAGTATTTTCACTTGGAACTATTTATTCTGGTATCTCAATCAATCCATCAACTGGAGAAATCACAGTTAGCCGAGGAGTTCTTGCTGGACCTTACGCCGAAACAATCACAGTTACTGATTCTGTTGGCGCGAGTACACAATCCTCTTATTTGATTCAAGTAAATAATCCCATCTCCATAACTTCTGGAGGCGATATCACAACGNCCGAGGGGCGAGCCGCATCATCCTCAGTCTTCATAGCTTCAGGCGGAACTCCCGGTACCAATGGTTTGGCCTTCTCAATTCCGAATGCTCCAAGTGGAATTGCAATTGACCCAACAACCCATATTGTCAGTGTTGCCGCAAACGTGCCATACGGAAGATACAACTTGGTCGTTCAAGCCACCGATTCATTGGGTGAAAGTGCAACCACGCCAATAGTTATCCAAGTTAATCGCGCGATTACATTCGGCGCTACAACGCTCTCATTAGCAACAACTTTGGGTCAAGCGTGGACCTTCTCACCTGTATCGGCACAATATGGAACAGGAACTCTGACATATTCATTGGCAACGCCAACCTCTGGTGTATCTATTGATTCAACCACTGGTGCTGTTTCAGTTGATTCTTCACTTGCCCAGCCCTCAGTTTCCTTCACGGTGGTTGCCACCGATTCATTCTCTGTCACTCAATCCATTGCTGTTACAGTGACTGTCAATGATGTTATAGCCATCTCAGGCGTCTCTGATATCTCCTTAACACAAGGCAAAGCATTTACTTCGAACGCTCTCACAATTTCAGGCGGAACTGGAACCCGGACCTTCATGCTCGATTCCAGCGTTGACTCGCACATCTCTATCAATCCATCAAGTGGCGCGATCACAGTAGCTAACGGAATTTCTACGGGAAGCTATTTCGACACCATCACAGTGACAGACTCTGTCAGCGCAACAAGCTCCGCGTCAATAAAAATTCAAGTCAACGGCCTCTTGGCTATTGGCGGCGGCTCGAACATCACAACTACATTATCGAGGGCTGATTCCTCAACCGCGTTTACATATTCGGGTGGAACCGGAGCCAAGAGCTTCACGATCTCTGGCACAACAAATGGAATTTCTATCGATAGTGTCGGTGTTGTCCGAGCCTCGTCGAGCACACCGGCTGGTACGTACATTGAAAGCGTTACGGTCACTGATGAGCGCGGAGNGAGNGTAAGTAAGTCAATCACGGTTAAAGTAAATGCTGGAATTACCTTTGTAGCATTCTCGACGCTTCAGACTACGAAATCTGTCGCCATAAGCTTTACCTCAGTATTTGCAAATGGTGGAACAGCGCCTCTTGTTTACACCAAATCCAGCAACTACTCAGGCATAAGTATTAATTCAAATACAGGCGCTTTGACTCTGAACAATTCGATGCAGGCCGGAACTTATCTTGAGTCGGTTACAGCAACAGACGTGTATGGACTATCGACGACGACCAATGTCACCTTTATCGTAAATGAGACACTCTCAATATCACCAATTGCGACCGTAGTTAACACTCTTGGAAAGTCATCGACCTATGGAGCGCTTACAACGACCGGTGGAACGACTCCTATTACCTTCTCCATAAACAGTAATCCAAATAGCTATGTCTCGATTGATTCATCGACCGGTGCAATCACAGTAGACGGACGACTCTCTGCCGGAGATTATATTGAGACTGTTACGGCAGTTGACGCGGTTGGCTATTCAACCGTTCGTGCTTTTTCTGTTCAAGTAAACTCTTCAATCCAGATTGGTGCTGGTTCTACCGCGTTGAATACAACTTTCGGCAAGTTGATTCAATCAGATACCTTCACCTCAACTGGTGGAACTGGATCTCACTACTTCACGCTTGCACCATATGTAAATGGAATAACGATTGATTCGAGTACTGGTCGAATCACCGTATCTGCAACAACTCAGGTTGGAACTTATAACGAGACAGTGACTTTGCTGGATTCGCGCGGTGCCTCTTCAACTCAGCTCGTTGTCGTAACCGTAAATGCTGTTGAAACCCTTACGGCGATTACTGGCTTGGCGACAACGTTGGGAACGGCTCGTAGCCTAACCGTGGTTACTGTCTCTGGCGGAACTGCACCATTTACATTTGGCATGACACCAACAAATGCCAACATCACTATTGATTCTGGAACTGGTGTAGTCAGCCTGCTTGCAGGCCTTCCAAAGAGCACATACACCCAAACTATTACGGTGACCGACGCCCGCGGCACTGCGGTTTCAACAAATATCTCAATCGCAGTAAATGACACCATGACACTCTCTGGAATTTCAAATTTCACGACAACGCAGGGTCGGGTCTTCACCTCGCCGGTAGTTACCGTCAATGGCGGAACCGGAACTAAAACATTTGCGCTCTCACCAACTCAGGGCGGATTAAGTATCAATACGGCCACTGGTGCTGTTACTACAACCGGGCTCACTCAAGGGACTTATCGTGAAACGATCACGGCTACCGATTCTGCCTCTGCGACCGGAACGCTTTCATTCGTCATCACAGTTAGCGCGCCAATCACTGTAAACGGTGGATCAGGGATTACCACCACGTTTGGACGTGCAGATTCTTCTGTGGCATTTATAGCAGCTGGAGGCACGGGTACGACAGATACCTTTACCTTATCGCCCGGTGGTACTGGAATCTCTATAGGTACCGATGGAGTGGTGCGCGTAACTGCATCGCTGGCTGCTGGCACTTATGTTGAAACCGTTGTTGTTACAGATTCATTGGGTACTCAAACCACCACTCAGATGACAATCTTGGTAAATCCAGGAATTTCTTTCAACGCATATGGAACGTTGTATACAACAACTGGTGTTGCTCACACCTTCACAGATATTTCTGCACTAGTTGGAACTGGAACCGGAGCAATCAAATACAGCATCTCTGGCCCTAATAGTGGTTTCACCATCGATACGAATACTGGCGCGATAAATGTGGCAAGTTCCGTGGGAAGTGGAACTTTATATGAGACCGTAACTGCAACGGATTCACTCAATGTCAGCAAGACAACGATGGTCACCTTCTCAATAGCAAACGCCATGAGTTTCACTAACTTTATTGCGCCAGCCGCTACGCAAGGCACCGCAAAGATTTTCGGATCGCTCAACGTTACAGGCGGTACAGGCACAAAAACCTATGCAATTTATGGAAATTCTAACGTCACAATTAATTCTTCTACTGGAGCGATAACTGTCGGATCCTCAATTTCTGCCGCGTCATATGTAGAGACCATCACAGTCACTGACACCGTGGGAGCTACTGCCACGCAGGTATTTACATTGGTTATAGCTGCGCCACTTACCTTGACCGCTGGTTCCAATATTCTCACAACCCAAAGTCGTGCCGATAGCTCCACAGCCATAGGCAGAAATGGTGGAACTGGAACTCTTACATTTGCGCTCCAGCAATCAGATAATGGAATTACCATCGAGAGCACGACTGGTCGAGTACTCGTTTCGACGTTGGCGACTCAAGGTCATTATGTAGAAACTATTGTTGCCACCGACTCTGCTGGAGCAACCGCGTCAATTTCAATGACTGTCGATATCAGCGCACCGGTCTCTGTAACAGGTGGAAGCAACATTTACACCACCTTCACCCGAGGGGATACAACTCTTGCATTTGTGGCAAATGGTGGAAATGGAACTCTGAGCCTTGCTAAGAGCTCTTCAAATTCAAATATTAGGTTTGATACCAATACAAACACCTTATCGGTAACTGGTGCACTTTCCGCTGGCACATATGTCGAGACGATAGTTGCAACAGATTCTCTTGGGGCAAAGGGATATGAGACCGTAACAATTGTGGTTGCCCAGTCGATCACAATCACGGGTCGATTCGCAGAAAGCACGACGGTTGGGTACGCCTTTACTTCGGCTGGCTTCACGGCAACTTATGGAACTGGCACAAAGACCTTTTCATTGTCGCCAGCAAATTCATTTATTTCCATCAATCCTACGTCAGGTGCGGTCACAATCGCCGCCGGCATCGATACCGGTACATATAACGAGAGCGTCACAGCTACCGACTCTGTTGGGGTATCAACCTCGATTAATATGATGATTGTCATCAATAAGATGTTAACTATCGGTGGTGGGTCAAATATTGTCACAACTAATGGCGTAGCCAAGAGTTCTGCCGCATTTACCAGTACTTTTGGTACTGGCACCAAGAGCTTTGCGATTTCACCAACAACTACTGGAATCTCCATTGATTCCATGACAGGTATTGTGACCGCAGGAACTAACGCCGCCTTGGGTACCGACACCATGTCGGTCACGGTGACCGATTCGGTTGGTGCAACGGCCTCGGTTCAAATGATCATCACCATCAACGGTGCAATCACGATCTCCGCCGGTTCTAATATCACGACAACATACGGTCGGGCCGATTCAAGTACTGCATTTAGTGCAACCGGCGGAACTGGAACTTTAACTTTCTCACTACCAGGTGCGATTTCTGGAATCTCAATAACTCAACAGGGCGTAGTTCAGGTGATCTCCTCAGTGTCAGCAGGTACATACATTGAATCTGTCACGGTTGTTGATTCAGTTGGCGCTACATCTTCTGTATCAATGACAGTACAAGTAAATGCAACTCCTACGATTGGTGGCGGTGGATTGACTGCGCCGATTAATGGAGCATCTTCGGGAACCTTCACACCTTGTGGTTTTTCTGGAATTTCAGGACCAACAACCTGTCCTTACACTGGAACTTCCTTGCAAGGTTGGGTAACAACTTCTGCGGGAATTCAGTCATGGACGGTGCCAATCTCCGGAATCTATTCACTAACAATTGCCGGTGCTTCCGGTGGAGCTACACCCAACGCAAGGGGTGGCCGCGGCCGCGCTATCACGGTTAACGTCGCCTTGGTTGCTGGCCACGTATTAAGAGTTTTAGTTGGCCAGATAGGTTTAACCGGATCTCTTTGGAATACTTCACTGTCTACAACTGCACTTGGATATGCCAGTGGCGGCGGCGGCGGAACATATATTTACGACCAAACCTCATCAACCCTTCTAGCTGTTGCCGGCGGAGGNGGTGGTGCTGCACAAAATTCATCGACTTCTATATATTCATTCGTATCCACTCAAAACGGAATAGATGCCTCGCCATACAACCTCACCTCAGGTCAAGCGGGCGGAAGTTATTCAGGTAGTTGGGATGTTGCTGGAAGCGGTGGAATAGCTGGAAACGGCGGTGGGGCAGGCAACAATGGCGGCGCCGGNGGTGGTGGATATTTGACCAGCGGTAGCCGAGGTTATTACGGAGGTACTGCCGGAAATTCCTATGGAATCGGCGGTGTTGGCGGTGCAGCGCGGTACACATGTAGCTCTGGAACGTCGATCTCAGGTGATGGTGGATTTGGCGGCGGCGCTGGCGCTGGCTTTTGTTACAACTATGAAGCCGATGCAGGCGGCGGCGGTGGTTATTCAGGCGGCGGCGGAGGAGCTACTCGCATTGGTGCGGGTGGCGGNGGCGGAAACTACCTCGCTGGAACTACCTCATATGTAAGCGATTCACTCAATACGGGGGATGGTTATGTGAGTTTTACTGCTCCTCTCGTCGTCGGAAATTCAATTTCCACGACACAAGGAGTTAGTTTTACCAGCGCCGCCTTCACAACCTCAGGTGGAACTGGTGGAGATACATTGACAATGGCTCCAACGATTTCAGGTATCNCCTTTGATTCGTCAGCCAATAAGGTCTCAATTGATTCATCCTTAGTTGCTGGTACGTATTATGAAACGTTAACCGCAACTGATAGCTATGGAATGACTGGAACTTTTGGAATTGTCATTGTCGTAAATCCAACACTGACTCTCAATGGTCCGAGCGCTTTGACTACGACCTATGGAACTTCGTTTACCTCATCGGCTTATTCAACGACTGCAGGTACCGGTACGGGCACAAAGCTTTACTCCATTACGCCAACGACAACCGGCATAACTATCGATAGCACTACCGGAAAAGTCTCGCTCGCAGCCACCCTTGGATCTTCGGCCTCAACGACCATTTTCTACGAAACCGTTGTAGCCACAGACGCTGCTGGTGGAACCGCATCCGAATCAATCACGATTACCGTCAATCCAAAATTAACNCTCTCCGGCCCATCGACTCTGAAAACAACTTTCAGTCGCGCTGAAACTTCAACCGCCTATTCAACTACCGGTGGAACAGGAGCTCTTACCTTCTCGATATCTCCTACTCAGACAGGCATCACAATAGAGACAGCAACAGGGTTGGTGCATGTTTCCGCAACTGCAGGATCCACAAGCGCTTTGACCACATATATTGAGACAGTCACAGTCATAGACTCTGTTGGAGCAAGCGCAACCAAGCCATTAACAATCACCATCAATAAGATGCTCATTTTCACCAGCAGCTCAGATATTTATACAACGGTAGGTACCGCATGGAGCTCTGGAGCGTTTGCAATTTCAGGTGGAACGGGCGGAACCTCAATCTCGCTTACGACTGCGACTCAAGGCGTCACTTTTGATACAACCACCAACAAAGTAAGCGTGGATAGCACGCCTGGGGTCGGCACCTATTGGGAGACTTTAACTGCGCGTGACAGCCTTGGAGTCACCTTGATTAAAGTTGAATCCATCACTGTAAATCCGGCAATTGTGATTTCAGCTGGATCTGGTATCAACACTACCTACAAGACTGCTTGGAACTCCACCGCATTTGTCGCAAATTATGGAACCGGCACTAAAACTTGGTCATTGCGAGGTCCTCCTACTGGATTTACAGTCGATGCAATTTCCGGAGTGGTCGCAATTGATTCAACTGTAGCTGTCGGAAGCTATACATTGACCCTTCGAGCAACTGACTCAGTCACCTCATATACAGAAACTTCAGTAGCAGTAACCGTTAATCCCCAGATCGTTATCGGCGGGGGAATAGATTCGATGACTACCACGCGTGGCCTGGCTGCATATAGCCCAGCCTTTACTTCAGATAGTGGCACTGGAACTCGCCGCTTTGGAATTACTCCAACATATACCGGAATAACGATTGATCCATGGACTGGAATCGTCACGGTTGATACTACGACGGCAGCAGGAACGTATTACGAGTCCGTTACGGTTACCGACTCGGTCTCATCTGTAACCAAAGTCGCTCTTCGAGTAAAGGTCAATCCTGAAATTCAGGTGACCATGAATGGTTTTGGTGGTGGAATCGGAACAATCAGCGGCGCGACGGCAATCGTTGATTATCAACCATCTGGAATAACTTCAACCGGAATTGTCGATAGCACAGGACATTCTACTTCCAGCTTATTTGGAAGCCCTTCCATTTCTAATGGTGTGATTACCTTCAATGGCGCAAACCAGTATTCTCAAATGAATACAAACATTGGATCGTATTTTGCAGCGACGGCAAGTCCATATTCATTCTCCATACTTGCAACTATTTATCCAACTGGAAACGGTGTAATAGTCCAGGAGGATGGTCAGAGTTTGATTAACTCCTCTTGGGCCGACTCTGTTATTGAAATGGTTAACGGTACTCTTCGTTTTGGAGTGTGGCCATATTCGGCCGTTGCTGATGCTCAGCCGTACATAATTTCGACTATCGCAACGCCTTTAAATAATTGGTACAACGTTGCTCTCACTTACGATAACGGCACAAACACACTTAGCGCTTACATAAACGGTCAACTTGCGGGTTCGCAGGTTAAGGCCCGCTCAGCTCCATCAGCTTTCTATTATTCATTAGCTGGTAGGGATACCACACACTTAGGCGATGGCGGGATGGGGCAATTCAAGCTCTCGCATTTCGCGATTTATGGTGGAGCGCTAACTCAGAGCCAGGTTGCATCATTTGGTGGTGGCACTCAAGTGATTCAGACAACCCTCACTATTCCACAGACATCTGCCTCGGCTCTTGGCGCCAATGGCACTGGCAATCTCNCTCTTTCGATGTCCCCAACAAATCTTCAGGGAATCTCCTTCGATCCAGCCACAGGCAAAATCACTGCAGATTCATCAACGCCGGTGGGAACCTTCAACGAAACCATTACTGCAACCGACCAGTTAGGCGTGACTGGAAGTTCTGTCTTCTCAGTACTTATCAACCCTGCAATCGTGATCGACAGCGGATCTGCCGTGAACACAACATTTGGAATCGCCAAGAGCTCTGGCGCCTTCCGGGCGAACTACGGTACGGGTCTTAAGACATTTGCTATGTCACCATCAATCTCCGGCATCACGATTGATACCTATACCGGAAATGTAAGTGTGGCATCGACAGTGGGAAGAAGTGATGCCGTAACGATTTATTACGAGACAATCACGGCAACGGATACCGTTGGGGCAACTGGAATTTATGTCGAAACTATTACTATAAATCCAGCAATTGTCATAACGGGTGGAACACCAAACCTAGTAACCACGCGAGGCCTGGCAATGTATTCCTCGCCATATCTGGCAACATTTGGAACCGGAACTCTCACCTTCTCTATTACTCCTACATATGCCGGAATCACAATTGATCAACTTGGAGTTGTGCGCGTTGACTCTGCAACAGCAGCCGGAACCTATAAAGAGTCGATAACGGTCACTGATTCTGTTTCATCAATCACGCGAGTTCTAGAGACGATTACGGTAAACCCTGAAATTGTCGTCAGTGGACCTTCCGCATTCGCAACCACGATCACGATCCCTCGCATAACTGACTCTTTCACCGCGATCAACGGTACCGACACGCTAACTTTCTCGATGTCAGGAACGAGCAATGCTGGAATCACCTTTGATACGACAACTCAAAAGATTTCGGTAGATGGCACTGTTAGCGCAGGCAAGTATTACGAAACCATAACTGCGACCGACAGGCTTGGAGTCACTGGCACTCGCGCAATAGTCATCACCGTCAATCCTGCAATCACGATCAGCAGCGGATCAAATATCGCAACGACTTACAGCATTCCATTGACATCATCTGCCTTTAATTCCGATACGGGTACTGGTACCGGAAAGATGACATACTCATTATCGCCAAATTACACGGGTATCACGATTGATTCGAACACTGGAGTCGTGTCAGTAACGGGAGCGATTGGCTCACCAACGACTTTGACGGTCTATTACGAAACGGTGACCGCGACAGACTCGGTCGGCGCAATCGGAATTAAGCCAATGACTGTAACCGTCAATCCATCTATCGTGATTGGCGCGGGCGACACGCTGGTTGTAACAACTAATACCTTGGCCATGAATTCGCATGCATTTACCGCGGTTAATGGAACCGGAACTTTGACCTTCTCTATTGTGCCTACTTACTCTGGAATTACTATCAACCAATCCGGCGTTGTACAAATTGATTCGGCGACTTCAGCTCAAACATATTATGAAACAGTCACCGTTATAGACTCAGTTGGAGCAATCGCAAGAGTCCCACTCACAATTTTGGTCAACCCCAATATCGTGATTACCGGATACGCGGGATCAGTCTCGGCTCCATATACAACCGGATTGCAGCTTTATCTCGATGCAAGTAATCCAAATTCATATAACGGCACTGGTACGAATTGGAATGATCTCTCCGGGCTTGGCCACAATGTCTCGATGGGTGGAGGCGCCTCCTCAACTGACTTTGTAAATATGCCACCAAAGAACTTCACATTTAATAGCGGTGCCAAGTACTTCTCGGGCTCTAACTCATGGCTGGGTGGAAATGACTTCACCGTCTCGGCTTGGATTAAGACAACGGGCGGAGCCGGAAACACACACTATCAAGCGATGACAATTATGTCGGCTGAGAGTGGCGGACTTGCATCTGACTGGGGCTTTGGTGTGAGCAGCTCTGGAAAACTCTCCTTTGGTACCGGTGGAGCTTCAGATACTTTCTACCAGAGCAATACATCAGTAAATACGGGTCAATGGTTCTATGTTGCAGCTACTCGCTCTTTCTCAACCGGTGTGGTCACGCTGTACGTCAATGGCGTTGCCGAATATACAAGCGGCTCTCAGAACGCGAACTACACTTTGCAATCTAACCCAACGATGCTTATTGCATACGGAGCTGATGGTGCACCCGGATTTAACGGCTCTATCGGCGGCATCTTGGCTTACAACACCGTGCTTACTGCGGCTCAAGTGCAACAGAATTTCCAGGCAGCGGCTAGTTATTACAGCGCGGCTGGAGCAGTGCCGGGATTAATCAACACCACACTTACTATCCCGCAGAGCTCTGTTGCATTGAGCAACACTGGCGGTACTGGTGTATCAACCTTCTCGATGTCTCCCACAAATCTCAAGGGAATTTCATTTGACCCAGCAACCCGCAAGATCACTGCAGATTCGACAACGCCATACGGGACTTACTTTGAAACTATCACGGCGACCGATACTTTAGGTGCAATCGGATACCAAATCTTTAAGATAGTCATTAACAATTTCAACGTCTTCACAGCCGGCTCTAATATCAACACGACATATGGAATTCCTCTTTCTTCAGCTCCGTTCGTGACTTTGAATGGAACTGGAACTAAGAGTTACTCACTCTCCCCATATATCGCAGGAGTAACCATAAACAGTTCCACGGGAGTGGTCTCTGTGACTGGCGGAATCGGTGATCCACTCACGACAACTGTGCTTTACGAGACGGTCACAGCTACAGATACCGTTGGCGCAACGGTTGATACCGGCATGTCCATCACAATCAATCCTTCAGTCATCATTGCTGGGGGAGATACCTATGTCGTAACTACTCGTGGCGTTGTTTTGAAATCAGATACTTTCACCGCCACTCAAGGTACGGGCACTAAGACCTGGTCAATATTGCCAACGGTTAATGGAATCACGATTGATACCAATACGGGCGTCATTACGGTTGGGGCAATTACTGCAGCGAATATTGGTTATCTAGAGACAGTAACCGCTATCGATAGCGTGGGTGCAACTGCCAAGGTTACGATTCTTATTCGGGTCAATCCTGAAATCGTAGTCACGCAAGGCTCGAATATCACGACTACGAGTGGAATTCCACGCTCCTCGACCGCGTTCGTGGGCACGAATGGATCAACCGCTGCAAACGGTGGTCAAGGCGGCTACGCCTATTCATTGTCGCCAATCAATCAATATATTCACATTGATACCAATTTGGGCATCGTTTCAGTGGATGCTGCGCTCGATCCTGGTACGTATTACGAATCGGTGGTTGCAACTGATTCGGTTGGTGCGACCGGCAGAATTGCTATGACGATCCAAATTAACGGATTTATTACGGTCAACGCTGGTTCAAATATCACCACTACTTACGGAATCGCGCGCAGTTCCTCTGCCTTCGTCTCGGCTCTTGGTACCGGTACCCGCACATTTACCGTCACCGACACAACAACCGGATACCTATCTATCACCTCTGGTGGCGTCGTCACCGTCGATAGCTCGACCCCACCAGGAACATATTATGAGACGGTCACTGCCACCGATACCGTGGGTGCTACGGGGATAAAGACCTTTATCGTTTACGTAAACGAGACCTTAACCATTACTGGTGGCAGCGATGTATTGACGACCACCGGTCGAGCAGATTCCGCCACCGCGTTTTCAGGCGTCAAGGGCACGCCTTCCTACAAGTACTCAATTTCTCCCGATTACAGCGCTCAGGGAATCACTGTCGATTCTCTTACCGGCATCGTTAAAGTCAGTTCTACTGCGACACCCGGCTATTACACCGAAACGGTTACAGTAACCGACTCGGTAAGTGCAAGAGCGTCAGCAGTTATGCACGTTCGAATAAATGAAGGAATCACTATCACGGGTGGCTCTGCAATCATCACAACGACTGGAATTGGCGCATTATCGAGCGCATTTGTCGCGGGTGGCGGAACTACGGCTGCGACAAATGGAACTGGTGCTTTCACATATTCATTGGCTCCAAATATCACTGGAATCACTATCAACTCTTTAACCGGAGTTATTACCGTTGATTCGGGACTAGCCGGATCGCTCAATCCATATATTGAAACTGTTGTTGCAACCGATTCGCTAGGGGTCAAGGGTTATCTCCAGACCTCAATTATTGTTCACCTTGGAATAGTTGTTTCCAATGGATCTGATGTGCGTACTACTACCGGACATGCACTTAACTCCTTCGCATTCACCGCTGCGAACGGAACTGGAGCGTTCAACTTCAGCATCAGCCCTGGCGAATCTGGAATCACGATTAACCCATCAACTGGCGTTGTAAATGTTGATTCTTCGACTTCGGTTCGGACATATTTTGAAACAGTTACTGCCACTGACTCTGTTGGCGCGACTGCAATTAAGACTATGGTTATTTATGTTGCCGATCACGTCATTATCGGCGGTGGTAGCAACATCCTCACCACAACAGGCCGCGCTGATTCGTCAACCGCATTCACTGTTCAAAATGGTACTTCTACTTTTACTTATTCAATTTCTCCAAATAACAATTTGGGAATCACCATAAATGCCACATCAGGCGTTATCTATGTTGCTGCAAATGCCCTTCCGGGAACCTATCTTGAGACTGTCACGGTCACTGACTCAGTAACCGATCAGTCAAGTACACAAATAACCATCAAGGTTAACGACGCGGTATCGGTTGGAGCTGGTTCAGATATCAATACAACCTTTGGAACCGCCCGTAGCTCAGCAGCATTCGTAGCCGTAAATGGAACAACGCAGGCAACTGGAGGAAGCGGAAACTTCACTTATTCCTTGACTCCGTATAACTCGCATATCTCAATTGATTCCGCTAATGGTGTGGTCACTGTCGATTCGACCTTGGCAGCGAATAACAACGCATATGTAGAGACCGTTGTCGCAACCGATTCCCTCAACCAAAAGGGTTACAAGACCATCAGCGTTAAGGTGAATTTCGGAATCGTTATAACTCCCGGTTCAAATATCGCGACCTCTTATGGAATTGGACTGGGTTCAACCGCCTTTTCCGCTACAAATGGAACGGGATCAAAGGTATTTACCATTGCCCCTTACTACCCTGGAATCACTATTGATCCATCCTCTGGTGTGGTTTATGCGGATTCCACGACCGCTATTGGTACTTATTACGAGACCATCACGGCCACAGATAGTGTGAGCTCGACTGGCATTATTGCGATGACAGTTGTCGTTAATCCGGCAGTCGGAATNAGCGGCGGTTCAAATGTGACATCTACCTATGGCCAAACCAGAACTTCTACCGCTTTTGGCCACACCNATGGAACCACTTCTTGGCGCTTCTCTCTATCTCCAACCATCACGGGTATCAGGATTGATTCAATCACCGGTGTTGTAACTGTTGGACCAACCGCCCCGGTTGGCACTTGGATTGAGACCGTCACGGTTATCGACCTTGTAGGTTCAGCGGCATCGACAACCATGACTATTTATGTCAATGATTTGATGCAATTTACTGGCGGATCAAATATCTCTACGACTTACGGTAAGACGCTCACATCCACGGCTTTTGGCGCGATTAATGGAACAACTGCGGCAACTAACGGAGTAGGTGCATATAAATTCAGCATCGATACCATCACTGTCGTTCATGGCCCCGGACTGGCAGATACAAAGACAATCGGAATTACCATTGATTCGGTTACTGGAATTGTCACAGCCAATGTTTCAAACAAGGGATACCAAGAGACTTATACAGTCACAATCCGAGTTACTGACTCGATTGGCTCTTATGCAACGACAACTATGGTCGTATATGAGCACCTTGCGGTAGTTATGACTCCAGTGAATAACAAATTCTCGGCCTGTAATTTCTGTACAACTGCAGGAAATACTCGCAGTTTGGCGCCGTTGAAGGCGACCCTTGGTACAGCACCATATTCCTTCACGCTTTCAGGTGGAGTGAGTGGAATTACAATTGATACCGCTTCTGGAGTTATCACGATTGATGCAAATACTCCGGTCAATACCTATAAGGAGACTGCAACAGTCACCGATATTGTCGGATCCACTTCCTCAATTCTCTTGACCTTCTACGTAAATGCTGCCCTGCTTGCGCCAAATACCAGCGCTGGCCTAACCACGACTCAGGGCATCTCGGTGAATTCGGATACCTTGACGACATCTGGTGGTTCAGGTGCGGTGGGTATGACAATTACCCCTGATCTCTCTGCTTATGGAATCNCCCTCGTTCAGCTACTGGACTCCGATGGCTTGCCTCTTCCGGCACACTTTAATATCGCGGCCAACGCCACGATTGGTACGTTCTACGAAACTATTACCGCAACTGACCGACTTGGCTACACCGCCGTTTCCGTTATGCGATTTACCATCAACGCACCAATCACAGTTGGCGGTGGTGGAAATATCCTCACGACTTCCAAGATTAAGCAGAGTACGCCTGCCTTTACTTACTCAGGCGGATCCCTAGGCTGGACATTTGCAATAGCCCCAGTCGAAACTGGCGTCTCGATTGATCCAGCGACCGGTATCGTCACCGCAGATACAAATACTCCAGTTGGAACCTATGTAGAAACAGTGACAGTCACTGACTCGGTAGGCGCTACGGGATATATCACGATGACGATTACCATCAATGCCGGCATCACAGTTGGCGGCGGATCGAACATCACGACAACTCAGGGAGTGCAACGCACTTCTGCAGTATTCACTCACTCTGGTGGAACTTCTACTTATACTTATTCGATTGGTACGGCCAATGACACGGCAACTCCAGCGGGTATAACCATTGATCCAGTCACCGGAATCGTCACCGTGGACTCGAGCGTTCTTCAAGGAACCTATCTCGAATCCGTTACGGTCACTGACTCGGTCGGCGCAACCGGTGCAAAGTTAATAACAATTTTGGTTAATGGCCCGCTGACTATTACTCAGAACAAATCTGCTGTCTTTACAACCTTTGGTCGCACAGATACCTCTACTCTTTTCACTTATGGCGGCGGAACAACTCCGTGGAAGTTCACATATACAACGCTAATTCCTGGTATAACCATTGATTCTGTAACAGGTCGTTTAACTATATTGGGAACCACTGCAGTCGGGGCATATGACATCACCGTCAGCGTCACTGACTCGCTCTCGGTCGTTGCGCAAATAGGCATGCACATCGTCATCAATGACTCCATCACGGTCTCAGCCGGAAGCGATATGGCAACCACACATGGAATTGCCATGTATTCCAATGCGTTTAACGCCTCAGGTGGATCGACATCTAATACATATGGTGGAACGAGAGCGCTGAGCTTTAGTCTGCAGGTACCGGTGACTGGAATCAGTATCGATACCGACACTGGAGTCATTTATATAGATACTTCAACAACGGCTGGGATTTATTACGACACAGTTGTGGCAACTGATTACCTCGGCGTAACCGGAGTGAAGGCCGTTAAGTTGGTTGTGAACCAGGCGATGGTCATTTCTGGTGGATCAAATATCATTACCACCAACGGAGTTCAACGCTCTAGTGACACCTTCACCGTTACGTACGGAACTGTTCAAGGTAGCGGCGGAACTGGCCCTTACACATTCGCCATCACTGGTGATACTTCGACTCTGTTTAGCATCAATCAGATTACCTATACAGGCGCAGTCACTTCTTCACAGACCTTTAAGCTTGTTATCGCCAACACAGCGCTGCCAGGTACCTACTTTGAAACCATCACCATCACTGACAACGTCGGTGAGAGCGTGACCACCGTTGTCCAAGTAACGGTCAACCAACCGATCTCACTCTTTGAAACGACCACCATTCTTTACACAACCGTTGGCCGGGCTAATACTTGGAACGCCACAACCTCAACGGGTGGAACACCATTTGGCTCTGTTCCGGTTCACTATTCCATTCAGTCACAGCCAGCGGCTTTGAATGGGCATGACACCATCACCGTAAATACTGGCGCGATCTACTTTGACTCATCGGTCCCTGCGAATAGCTACACAATTACCATTCTTGCCACTGACTCAGTAGGTGCCACCCAGTCCGAGACTATGACGCTGCAGGTAAATGGCGCGATTACTGTCTCAGGTGGAGCCGCAAATATTTATACATCAAATGGCATCGGACAGGTTGCACCTGTCTATTTAGCCTCTGGTGGAACATGGGATGGCGAAAACCGCGGTGGAGTGGCTGGATCACGCCTGGAATTCACGCTCAATATCACTTCAAATACTAATTCCATCGCTGGAATAACTATGGATACCTCGACGCTTAATCAAGCGACGATTTATATCGATAGTTCGGTAATTGCAAAGAGTGCTACTCAACCCGGTATTTACTACGAAACTATTACGATTACCGATTCATTGGGTATGAAGACGTACGCCTATGAAACTATCACCGTTAACCCACAAATTGCCATCAGCGGTGGCTCAAACATCATCACGACCTATAACGTCGCGCGCTCTACCGACACGTTTACTGCAAGTTATGGAACTCGAGCTGGAAGCGGCGGCACTGGTCGCTATAACTTTGCCATCAGCGGAGATTCCACAACGATATTTGTTATCGATACCTTCACTGATACCACCAGCGCGACTCCAGCTTTAACCTGGAAACTTCGCGTCATCGCTGGAGCAGCTGTTGGAATCTACAATGAAACTGTCACGATTACGGATTCAGTCGGCGAGAGCGCAACAGTCGCGATCCGCGTCACTGTCAATGCGCCAATCGCCCTCTTTGAGACCTCCTCAGTAATGTATACAACAACAGGTCGTGCGATAACTTGGAACTCAACCTGGTCGACCGGTGGTACTCCATTTGGTGACGCTCCGGTTCACTATGCAATTACGTCCAGCCCGATTGCTTCGAGCCACGAAACCATCTCTGTCACGACCGGTGCGATTTACTTCGATTCATCAGTTGCGCAAGGTACTTATAACTTGACCATCACAGCAACGGATTCCGTTGGTGCAACCGCAACTGAAACGATGACCTTGTATGTGAACGCCGCGGTGGCCGTCTCTGGTGGAACTCCAAACATTTACACCACGCCTGGCTTTGCGAAGCAATCCGCTGTTTATAGCGCAAGTGGTGGAACGTGGGATGGTAATAACTCCGGTCAATGGGCTGGTGGTGAAAGTGGATCGCGTCTCGAATTCACGCTCAATGTGACCTCAAATACCGGGTCAATTGCTGGAATACGTATGGATACCAGCACTCTTAATCAGGCAACTATCTATGTCGACAGTTCGATTGTCTCTAAGACAACGCTCTTGCCTGGTCTCTATTACGAAACCATCACCATCACCGATTCACTCGGAATGAAGACTTACGCCTACGAAACCATCACGGTTAACCCAATTATTTCGGTGACTGGTGGCTCAAATATCATCACCACAAATGGTGTTGCTCGATCATCTGACACCTTTACTGTCACAGGTGGAACAGTCCTCGGTTCTGGTGGAAGCAACCAATATACCTTCGCAATATCTGGTGACTCCACAACTATCTTTACCGTCGATACAAATACGTGGAGCGCTGGAATTCCAAGTTCGGCAACTCTCTCTTCGCTTAAGTTCCGTTTCACAGTTTTATCGAACGCGGCTCCAGGAATCTATAACGAGACTGTGACTGTCACCGATAACGTCGGTGAAACTCTTACCATTCCAGTCCGCGTAACTGTCAACGTACCAATTACTTTGGTGGAGACCAGCTCGGTTCTTTATACAACTTACAAACATGCAATTGTCTGGAATTCGACTACTGCATCTGGTGGAACATCACCGTTGATCTTCAGCGAAACGGGAACAGCACATGCCTTCATTACGTTGGATACCTTGACGGCCAAGATCACTTTGAGCGCCTCGGCTGGTGCGCCAAATGTTCGTACTATTTATTACGAAACCATCACGGCAACCGACTCGGTCGGAGCAACTGCCTACGAGACCTTAACGATTTATGTAAACCCGGTCGTATCCGTAACCAACAACTCTAAGAATGTTTATACAACAGCTGGAATTGGTCAAGTGACAGATAGCTTTACAGCAACCGGCGGCACCGACTCCAATACAGGAGCCGCTCCTGGAAAACGCTTGGAATTCACGCTCAACGTCTCGACAAATGGTGGATTAACCAACACATCAGCCATCCGTATCGATACTTCGACCTTTAACAAGGCGATTATTTATATCGATAGTTCAATCGCTTCTAACAGCGCATCCGTTCCTGGCATTTATTACGAGACGTTGACTATCACTGACTCACTCGGTGAAACAACGACCACCTACGAGACCATCACGGTCAACCCAATTATTGCTATCACTGGTGGATCCAATGTCATCACGACGACCGGAACCCAGCTCTCCTCTGACACTTTTACCGCTACATATGGAACCGTCCTTGGAACTGGCGGAAGTGGTCAGTACAACTTCGCAATTTCTGGTGATTCCACAACGATATTTGCAGTTGATACCAACACCTTCACTGCCGGCGTCAATGGCCTGAACCCATCAATTAAGTTCCGCTTCCGCGTTCTAGCAGGGGCTGCGCCTGGCATCTATAACGAGACTGTCACCGTGACCGATTCGGTTGGTGAAACCGCAACTGTTGCAGTCCGCGTCACCGTCAATATTCCAATCACCGCTTTGGAGACAAGCACTGTCTTGTATACAACAGTCGGTCGCGCCAACTCTTGGACGTTTACTTCAGCCTCCGGTGGAACGGCACCGTTGAGCTTTACCTTGAAGGCTGGAACTCGCAGCACCAACACGTACCTCAACGGCCACGACACTATGACGACCACCGGTGCCAATGGAACGTTGAGCATTGACTCATCTGTAGCTGCTGGAACTTATGTCGAAACCATCACGATTTATGACTCTGTAACTTCGAGCATCACAGAGACTCTCACCATCGTCGTAAATGCCCTTCCAAAGATTGACTCTGGAACTGCCAACATTTACACCACTCAAGGTATTGGCACTCGTTCTGCTGCATACCTTGGATCACTGGGTACATATTCAGCTACTGGTGGCACTGGCAATCTTCAATTTACTTTGACCACGACATCCAACGGCGCGGCGGGNACTGGCGCAATTAGGCTTGATACATCCACTACTAACCAAGCCGTCATCATCGTTGATAGCTCAATCGTGGCGAAGGATTCTGCTACCAATGGTGTCTATTACGAAACACTGACCATCACTGATTCACTAGGCATGAAGAGTTATGCCTACGAGACAATTACCGTCAATCCGCCAATTCTTATCACCGGTGGATCCAACGTCATCACGACTACAGGAACCCAGCTCTCTTCTGACACCTTCACTGCGACTTTCGGTACCGTTTCCGGCAACGGTGGAAGCGGTGGATACACATTCGCAATTAGTGGAGATTCAACAACCATCTTTGTGGTGGACACAAATACTTATTCTGCCGGCACCTTTACTCAGGCACCATCAATTAAGTTCCGCTTCCGTGTTCTTGCTGGGGCAGTTCCAAATACTTATAACGAGACCGTCACTGTTACAGATTCGTTAGGCGAGACGGCGACTGTTGCAGTTAAGGTCACCGTAAATATTCCTATCACTCTTCTAGAGACGGTCACGACCCTGTACACAACTACGGGTCGCGCCAACGCTTGGACCTTTACATCTGGTTCGGGTGGAACCGCCCCAATTACATTCTCACTTGCCGCGGGCAATAGAAATGCGACTTTAAATGGTCACGACACTGTCACCACCACCAACAACATCGGAACAATAAGCATTGACTCCTCTGTTGCAGCTGGAATTTATGTCGAAACTATAACCGCAACCGACTCGGTCACTTCTTCAAAGACCGAAACAGTCACTATCGTGGTCAATGCCTTGCCACGACTTGATTCTGGTACCGCAAATATTTATACAACCCAAGGAATTGCTGCCACTTCAGCTGCGTACGTAGCTTCACAAGGAACCTGGTCAGGCACTGGCGGAACTGGAAACCTCCAGATCACCTTGACTACATCTTCTAATGGTGGCGCAACCAACTTATCTGCCATCAGGCTCGATACCTCAACGGCTAACCAAGCCATTGTAATTGTTGATTCTTCGGTCACTTCTAAGGATTCGATAACCAACGGTGTTTACTACGAGACCCTGACTGTAACTGACTCACTGGGCATGAAGTCATATGTTTATGAAACCATCACAGTCAACCCAGTTCTAAGCGTCTCTGGATCATCGGTTGTGAACTCAACATTTGATACTGGAACCGTCGTTATCTACACATTCAACTCCGGTACTGGAAACAAGAGCTCGGTCGTCACCGGCCAATTCGCCCCGGGAATTACATGGGATACGTCGACTGCCGGAAGTGCGAAGTTGACAATTGCCCAGTACATGCCGTTAGGCGTGAAGTACGAGACTATCAGCGTGACTGACTCTGTGGGAGCCACGACCTCACTTGCCATCACCATCAACTTCCTCAAGGGCAACCGTTCACTTACCGAAACCTCTCTTGCCACAACTATTAAGTACGGCGATACAACAACGGTTTCTGGTGTGAACTATCCAAATGGTCCAACCTGTTCATATTCAATCGGTAACGTTCAAAACGGATACACATACGTCAAGATTGATACAACAGTTGCATGTAGTTGGCCGGTACCAACTGGGGTAACTTCTATTCAATATATTCTTGTTGGCGGCGGTGGCGGTGGAGGAAGCCGTGGCGGCGGCGGTGGCGGTGCTGGTGGTTATCTCGCTGGAACACTTTCCGTTACTCCTGGAGCGCTACAAACTATTGATCTTGGCGTTGGTGGAAACGGTGCTCGTCAAGGTTACGTAGAAGCCGGTGTCAGTGGAGAGTCTTCAACTGCTTTTGGATTAATTGCATACGGCGGTGGTGGTGGTGGCGATGACGCATACGCAGCTTTAGGCGGCGGATCTGGTGGTGGTGCTGGGTATACCTTTGCCGGAGGATCCGCGACGCCTGCCGGTCAAGGAAATATTGGTGGCACTGGAACTTGGGGCTACGGTGAGTGGTACTGGGCTTCTGGCGGTGGCGGTGGCGCGGGTGGCGCAGGATTTGCGGGCACCTATGACACAACAACTGCAAATACTCCGTACGCGCCATTCGGTGGTCGCGGCGGTGCCGGTATATCTGAAACTTTAACTGGAACTTCATTCTGTCTTGCTGCGGGTGGCGGCGGCGCTGTGTATTCCACTGATGCAAAGAGCGTTAACGGCGGCATTGGCGGAGGGGGCGGAACCACAATTTCCGGCGGACAAGGTGGCGATTACGATCCTAAAGTTGGCGGAAGTGGCTTAGCTGCAACAGGTTCTGGCGGTGGTGGCGGAGCATTTACTGACAATGCTCCCGGAACAATCAACTCTGCTGGTGGATCTGGCGGTTCTGGAACGGTAATCATTCGATTCCCTACACCTGCGCCTTACACAACGCCAATAGTGGATGGAGNGCTTACCTATAGCACCACAACACCAAGCGTCTGTTCGGTAGATACCAACACTGGCGCAGTTGCTGCATATGGATCAATCGGAACATGTTCAGTAGTCGGAACCGTAACTGGTGGCGTCTACTACAACGATGAATCGACCACAATCAATCTCACCGTTGGTAAGGCAGACACCATCACAGTGACTGCTTACGCAACTCCTAACTCACTGAACTTCACCAATGCTTATGCCGCTATTACAGATACCTTCACCATCACTGGATTAAAGGCCGGCGATACGGTGACTGGATCTGTAAAGCCTGTTACCTTCAAGTACTCAGCTGGTGCAACTTGTGCGACTGGCGGCTTGTGTTCACTTGGTCAGACCGGACCTGGTGGCGGAATTGTCTTCTATGACGCTGGATCCACACAGACATGGGGTCGTTATCTAGAAGTTGCTCCAACCGGATGGTCTGGACAGAATGAAACAAACACTTCTGGAAGATGGTGTTCAACTAATGGCTATGAAACTGCAACTTTGACCGGTATCGGTGATGGCTATGCAAACACATTAGCAATGCTCAATGATTGTGGTGGCGCAACGTACGCCGCGGGAATGGCACATAACTACACTGGTGGTGGATATCAGGATTGGTACTTACCATCACAAAATGAAGCTACTGCACTGATGCAGCAAGATACTTTGACTGGAATGGCTTTGATTATTCAAAGTGGTGTCTTCTATTGGACCTCAACCCAGAATGACACTGACGGTGCTTTGACCTACCACCCATTTAACTTAGGTTTCCCTTATGGACTGAAAAATGCAGTCAGTTTGGTACGTCCAATTCGAGCCTTTGATGCAAATATCTTGGCTTCAACGGCTGATACCCCCACAAATGTAGGAATTTATAAGGTGTTGCCATCCACTTTGGTCTTGGCAAACAATAGAGTTTTAACTAACTATCAGAATGTCGTATATCTCTCTGATACGAATATGGGAACGGTCAAGATCACGAAGGTCAACCAGACATCTTTGAGTATTCCGGCATCCATCGGCGTCGTTGGAATTCCGCTCAACTTAATATCGAATGGTGGATCAAGTAGTAAAGCAACCATCTTTAAGTTGATTTCAGGTACGGGCACCGCAAGTGGATGTACTTTGAATGGAACGGTTTTGACTGCCACTTCATCTGGAACATGCCAGATATATGCAATTAAGCCAGGAGATCAGAACTATTACACGACAATCTCGGCGGCGGGATTTGTAAACTTTGATTCCTTCACTGCTCGAGTTGTGTATACAACTCCTCAGGGNGGCGGAAATATGATTCTGACAAGTGGACCTCAACTCCTTGATACATCGACACCGATTCCGTTTGTCACGATGTCATTTACCAGTTTTACGCCATCCTCTGGCACTGTGGGTACAGTCATCACGATTACAGGTACTGGATTTAGTAACGCTGGATACTCCTTAACTGGAGTTCGAGTGGGTCGTACCTTGAACTCAGTCGCAATCTTCAGCGTCACGAACAGCACCACAATTAGTGCAACGGTAGATGCGAATGCAGCGAGTGGAAAGATCACCTTGCTCTTCACCGAATCGGGCAGCGTAGTAAGTTATGTATCGCCTACTTCATTTGCTTACACACCACCTGTTGTTGGCGGAGCTCCTATGGTCAGTTTATTCACTCCAACTTCTGGAGCTGCTGGAACTTTGATAACTATTACTGGCTCAAACTTCTCTGGAATCACTGGTGTCTCTATCGGTGGAAACCCAGTTGACTCCTTCACTGTGGTTAACACCGGGCAAATCATTGCAACCACGCGCGCTGGAAGTGCATCTGGAACTATTCAGGTAACCAACGCAACAGGTTCTGGGGTATCTAGTGGAAGCTTTACCTCGTACGTTTTGGCTCCAATAATCACGCTCTCCACCAACTCCTTGGCGACTGACAGTGTGACCGCTGTAAACATCACCGTATCTAAGAACACAGGAAGCCCGGCTGCTTCCTATAACTTGCTCGGCACCTTGCCTGCAGGCTTGAGTTTCAATAGCACCACTGGCGCAATCACCGGTACTGCGACCGAAGCGCTCGCCTCGACGACCTATACGGTTGAGGCAATCAACCCAGTCGGTACAGGAACGGCAACATTTACCCTCGCGGTTAACTATTAGTTAGCATGTGATTCATGAGGCACTGGGGTTATATGGCGATGTTGGGTTTCACCATCGTTGGATCATTCTGGCTTGAGGTTGTGTTGAAGGTAAATGTACTTCGTCGTTGGAAGCGGGCTATGCTCAGTATCGCGCCTGTAGGAATAGTATTTTTAATCTGGGATGCCTTTGCAATCGCTCGACACCATTGGCACTTCGATAAGACACAAGTACTCGGAATTTATATTCCTTTTGGAATTCCGCTAGAAGAGTTGCTCTTCTTTTTGATTGTTCCACTTGCTGCAATCATGACCATAGAAGCAGTGCGTAAAGTTAAGAGTTATTGGTATGTGGGGGATGAGCCCCGATGAGTTATACCGCTCTTGCAATTATTGCGCTTCTTGCTGCAGTTATTATTGATTTAGTGATAGTCCGAAGCAACCTTTTGCGCCGTAAGNCCTTCTGGACTTCATACGCAATCATTTTGCCCTTCCAATTACTCACCAATTGGTGGCTGACTTCAAGGAATATAGTGATGTATCAAAAGGCAACGATTATTGGCGTGCGAATCGCAAGCGCTCCAGTTGAAGACTTACTCTTTGGCTTTGCCTTAATACTTAGTGTGTTGTCGATGTGGGTTTATTGGGGACGTAAGGGTTATCGCTAGCCTTAAAAACATCACCAAACCAACGGAAAAGAGCTGGTTCCACCTTTGTCCACGCCTTTAAATTGTGACCGGCTCCCACTAACGTAATAACGCTGGTCTTGATTGGTTTGCGCATCAGAGCTACGAACTTCATAGTTTCAACGCTCGTGGAGTGATCACGTGTGGAATTTACAAAGAGCATATTGACCGAAGGTGGCGCAAGAAGCGCGATGGACTTGATGTCATATCNCGTTGTCATCTCTGCCAAACTTTTAGGTGGAAATGCTGTTGCAAATTTTGGTTCAAAGTAACCAGCAATGGGTGCGCCAGCAATATATTGATTGGGATTTTTCAGCGTCAGCATCGCTGCGCACCAGCCACCAGTGGAATATCCGGCGACACCCCAACGTCGATTGCCAACTCCTAAGAATTTCTTCTCGTAGCTGACAACATCTTGGGATAACCAGGTCTCGACCTTTGGGCCATTGGGCACATCGAGACATTCAGTATCTTTGTGGGGCAAAATATTCATTTGAGGGATAACAATTATTGCATTATTGAGAGCCCCTGATTGTCTAGCAGCATCGAGATAGGTTTCGACATTCATTCCACGGATCCATGTTGTGGGTGATCCTGGATAACCGGGGAGCAATTCAATAACGTGATAAGCGGTGCTTGATTCTAGCCCCCTGCCAGTCAGAACATTTGTTGCATAATTGGGCGGAAGTAAAGTCAAGATGGTTGCTACAACTTTGGACTTATCGCCCGTAATCGCTTGGCGCAGAAGTACGCTGCCATCTGGATTGGTAATTCCGGATGCAATATCCAATTTAGAGATGGGATTTACTTGAGCCTCAGTTATAGATGGCTCAACTGTTTGGATGCCAAAGAGTTCTGACCAAGAGCTATAGAAAGTTCCGTAATCATTGAGGGCTAAGCCAAGTGAGATGACAATCAAAATATTGCACAGGAGCAGGGCGGCGACCCGAGTAATGACCGCTTTTGGGTTTCGGCGCGCAAATTTGCNCCAAAAGATAATCAGGAAAACGAAGGCAGCCAGCGCCAATAGCGAGAAGATAATTAGCGCCGCAGGACTAAGTATTCCCATGTGCCAATTCTATGCAGAGCAATTACCGATTGCCATCACCCTTGAGCGTGAAAACCAGTACCAAATGGCGATTGATGGTCTGGGCAAAATTGAGCTCGACGTTCACTAATTTGGAGATGAGCCGGAAAGAAAGAGCAGATACCCTTGGGACTTCAACCAGACTACTTGTGAGGACTTTTCCGTGAAATCATTGGGCCGCTTTGCCTTTCGTCATAAATTTATCGTTATCGCTATTTGGTTAATTGCCTTCATCGCAATTACGGGCCTCTCGCAGTCTTTGGGATCAAAGTTCAATGACTCATTTTCGCTGCCGGGCACTGACTCAACTAAGGCGTATGCCCTCTTGAATAAGGCGCTGCCAAAACAATCCGGCGATAGCGCCCAGGTTGTTTTCCATGTGAAGAGCGGATCAGTCAATGATTCAGCTGTTCAAAGTGCGATGAGCCAAGTATTCGCCTTTGCTCAAACAATTCCCAGCGTTGGTGCGGTTCAATCTCCTTATGATCCGATGAACAAGAGTCAGATAAGCCCAGATGGAAAAACCGCATATGCCACCATTGTTTTCTCCAAGTTTGGTCGGGCACTTCCTGATAAGGATCTCAAAGCGCTTGTAAAAGATGGTCAAGCAGCGCGTTCTGCAAACCTTCAAGTTGAATTTGGTGGAAATGCAATCGCCGCCCTTAACGCGCCAAAGGGCAGCCCCGGTGAGCTGATTGGTATCGTCGCGGCTGGCATCATCCTCTTTATTTCTTTTGGTTCATTCCTTTCGATGCTCTTGCCGCTGGGCGTGGCACTTCTCGCCCTCGGCACAGCTTCAGGAATCGTCACGCTTCTGACGCATGTAATTGGAATCGCAACATTTGCACCAATTCTCGGATCGCTAATCGGCCTCGGAGTGGGCGTGGACTACGCACTATTTATTGTCAGTCGTTATCGCCGCGAAATCGCGCGTGGAGTTGAGCCAGAGGAGGCCGCAGTAACCGCGGTTAATACCTCAGGTCGCGCAGTCACATTTGCTGGTGCGACGGTATGTATCGCACTGCTCGGACTCTTCGTCCTTCGCCTCTCATTCCTCAACGGCGTCGCCATCGCAGCATCTCTCACCGTACTAGTAACCATGGTTGCCTCACTAACCCTGCTCCCAGCTCTCTTTGGAGTAATGAAGCGCAAGGTTTATAACCGCCGAAATCGTAAGTCAATTGATGCTGGCACTCATAAGGATATGGAGAAGAGTCTCTGGGCACGTTGGTCTCGCACCGTTGCCAAGCGCCCTATTCCACTTGCCGTACTTGCCGTTATTCTCGTTGCAATTCTGGCGATTCCTTATTTCTCATTACAACTGGGCTCCTCCGATCAAGGAAACTCTCCAGCAAGTACCACTACGCGCAAGGCCTATGACCTTATTTCACAAGGCTTTGGCAAGGGCTCAAATGGCCCACTTCAGGTCATCGCATCTGTTAAGAGTGCGGCTGATTCGGCTGCGCTGGCAACGGTTGCAAAGGATTTAGCCACAACTCCCGGCGTTGCTTATGTCTCGCCAGTAATCGCGCCGCCATCAACCGGTGTTGGTTTTATCTCGGTAATCCCAACGACCGGCCCGCAAGATGTGAAGACCAGTGCGCTCATCAAGAAGATTCGCACGCAAATAATCCCAATGGCTCTCAATGGTGGTCACACCGAGATGCACGTCGGTGGAATCACCGCGATCTTTGATGATTTTGCCTCTGTCATCGGAAGCAAGATTCCACTCTTTATTGGTGTCATCGTTCTACTCGGATGCCTCTTACTACTCTTGGCATTCCGCAGCTTAGTCATTCCATTGACCGCTGGTGTCATGAACTTGGCAGCAGCAGCAGCTTCATTTGGCATCGTGGTTGCAATGTTTCAATGGGGTTGGGGTCAGAAGATTCTCAATATCGGCGCAGGTCCAGTCGAATCATTCCTGCCGGTAATCATGCTCGCGATTCTCTTTGGACTATCGATGGATTACCAAGTATTCCTCGTCAGCCGCATGCATGAAGAGTGGGTTGCAACTGGTGACAACGAGAAATCAGTTGTTACTGGTCAAGCTGAAACAGGTCGCATCATCACCTCAGCAGCCTTAATCATGATTACTGTCTTCGCTTCATTTATGTTCGGCGGAGAGAAGATCATCAAGGAATTCGGTCTCGGCCTTGCAGCAGCCGTATTTATTGATGCATTTATTTTGCGCACCATTTTGGTCCCGGCCTTGATGCACCTCTTTGGAAAATCCAACTGGTGGTTGCCAAAGTCCGTCGATAAGGCACTTCCACAACTCTCAGTAGAAGGGTAAATATGAGCATCGCTCGCAAACCAGCAGATACCTCCGTAGATATCCATCCAGTGCTCGCAGAGCGCTGTACGTTCCCGCCTTCCGCTTTCAGAATTGGTATTGCCCACCCACTAAGGGGGATTCTCTAAGAGGTAGGCATCGGAAGGAAGCAGCAAATGTCACTCATTAAATGGTTATTTGATTCCACAATTCATTTCGGTAGCAAAACTATTCTGGTTCGCGAAATAATTGGCGGAGTCCTCGGATTGGCATCTGCCGTTCTCGGCATGCGCCGCAAAGTTTCCGCATGGCCGGTCGGTATTTTGGGCGATGGACTTCTCTTTACCGTCTTCTGCGGAGCAATTTTCTCCAGTTCCCTCTCCAAGGCATCAGATCATCCCGCGTTGTATGGACAAGCTGGAAGAAATTTACTGCTCGTCCTCGTCAGTATTTATGGCTGGATAATTTGGGCAAGAAACAAGAAGAAGAACGTTGAAAAGCCGGTCGTAACACCACGATGGACAACGGCAAAGGAACGCATGGTTCTGCTCCCACTCATTGTGATTGGCTATTTCCTCTTTCTTCAAATCTTTAAAGTACTTGGCGAGCGTTATTACGGTCAATGGCTGTATGTAGATACCTGGATCTTTACCGGTACCGCTCTTGCTACCTTCGCCATGTCCCGCGGTTGGGTCGAGTTCTGGCTGGTCTGGGTCGCCGTAGATATCGTCGGCGTGCCATTTGCCTTGGTCCACGGCAACTACCCAACCGGAATCTTGTACGCGATCTACGCTCCCTTTGTCATCTGGGGATTCTTCTCGTGGTTGCGAATTTCCAAGGTTGAAGCGTCACAAGGGGCTACCCTTTAACTATGACAAATTCAGTTCNCCTCGCCTCAGCTCTCGATAGCATCCGACTCTCATTGCACGTATTTGGTGCATGCGTATGGGTGGGTGGCCAATTTACTTTGGCAGCGCTCGTACCTTTGCTGCGCAAAGTTAGCCCTGATGCGCCAAAGGCTGCGGCTCGTGGATTTAACAAAGTGGGATGGGCGGCATTTGCAGCCCTCGTGATTACTGGCGCTTGGAATATGTCCAAGGTTCCATCAGATGCGTCTGCTGGCTACCAACGCGTCCTCGGTGCCAAGATGATGATCGTTCTGCTCTCTGGCGTCGCCGCATTTGTGCATACTCGTGCAAAAACTTCTAAATCCATTGCCATTTGGGGATCCATCAGCGGGCTAACCGCACTCCTTGCAATGTATTTGGGCGTTCTGCTCGCTGGCTAATTTATGAAAAAGCTCTTCCAGCGNGTCGTCAAACTCTTTACTGACCGACGCGCTTGGGTAAGACAGGTCGCCGTCACAGGTATCGCGGCCTCTATCGCCTGGTTGCTTGGTGATCTACTTCTTCATCACGGGGGAGTTGTATGCGCGATTGTTTGCTCGCTCTCCATTCGAATCTCACTCTATAAATCTGTTCGCGAAGGATTCGGTCAGATTGTTGGTACCGCAATTGGTGCTGGCGTAGCTTTGCTCAGCATTTGGATCTTTCACTACAGCTTCTTTGCCATCGGCGCCACGGTTGTGTTGTGCTCGGTCGTCGCGCGCGGATTGCATCTGGGTGAAGTTGCATCAGTCAACGTGCCCGTCACGGCACTTATTGTTATTGGGCCTGGGCTTAGTGAATCCACCGCCTTTAATCGCTTGATGTCAACGCTGATCGGAGCTGCAGTTGCCATCGTCTTCTCATATTTTGTTCATGCGAAAACTCCTGCGGGCCGCACGCTAGATCAGATGAAATCTCTGGCCGAGCGAAGCGCAAAGTTACTTGCGCAAATGTCCGAAGGAGTCGCCGCGGGTTACACCCAGGAACAAGCGGGAAAGTGGCTTGCCCAAGGACGTCGCCTCATCGAAGAGATTCCGGCAGCGCGCTCGCAAGCGCAAGAGGCGAAAGCTCATGCGCGGTGGTTTCCCAATGCCGAGCAAGAGTATGCAGAGGAACTTTTCACTCGCGAAGTTGCCGTTGAACATATTATCTTTCAAGTTCGAACGATTGCGCGAACTTTATTTGATGCAACTGTTGACGGCGGCCTTCCACAAAGCATCAACCGACCTATTGCCAATGCAATTTCTGCCGCGAGCTATGCCTTGACGATGAAGGCAGAGAATATGGAGAGCAACGCGGCTCATGGATACGATGCTGAGGAGCTTCGAATAGCAGGACAAACTTTGGCCGAACAATTATTGGCTGAATCAGAAACCACCGATCATGAGCAACTTGGTCGGGCGATGTCGTTGATTACTACTATTGAACGCATTGCCGATTCTTTGGATGAATCTTCACCGGCTCTGACTTTTGTCGCTACTCCGGATGAACCTAGCTCAAATAAAGTTTTGAAAGTTTCGCCCATTGAGCAGACAACTCGATTAAGCAAGAGAATTGCCTATCCATTTAAGAAAATCTTTAAACGAGGCTAGCGCAGGATATTTACGGCTCGAGCAATAANAAGTCCAACCGTAATTAAAGAGGTCGCTGATTGAACCATCATTAACGCTTTTGCCCATCGGGTAAGCGGCAATACATCGGTCGGGCTAAATGCACTGGCATTAGTAAATGATGTATAGAGATAGTCGAAGAATGATGGGTGCCAATTCTCGGGCGCATATCGCTGATCTGTCATCTGCGGAAATAGGAAATCTGGATATGGATTAAGCGCTTGAGCACGAGCGCCTGGACCACCGCGATCAAACTCCCAATACCAAAGTCCAAAGACGACGATATTGGTCAGCCAAATAGAGCCACCGAACCAGAGCAGTTGATTAGCGCTCTTTACATTTCCATTAATGAGATTTTGTACGAGTTGTACTGCCGAGGAAATATTCGAGAGCGTCATCACGCCGGTGAGCGCGACCCCCAACCCCCATCGTCCCGAGCGGTGAGCGCTTATACGACCCGGGTTTAAGGCAAAGAGCGCGATGGCAAGGATTGCCTCAACGATGCAGATGATGGGCTGGACTTTGAGGGAGAGGGATTTGGGTAATAAATATTGAAGAACAATCACGATTGCAACGACGAAGGAGACTGGCCAGCGTTGCTCGCCGCCGTGGGGGCGGTGCCAATGCGGAAGGCTCGGAAGGTGATAATCACGAGCTCGCATATGGGAATTCTCGCATGGTGGGAGACCAATTTCTCCTCCGCGTGGGGCAGGTTGTAGGCTCACCCTCTACTTAAAAGGTAGGCCCCCCTAGCTCAGTCGGTAGAGCGTTTCCATGGTAAGGAAAAGGTCAACGGTTCGATTCCGTTGGGGGGCTCGAGAGTTCGGCCTCTGCGCTGAATTTTCGTGGCGGGATAGCTCAGCTTGGTAGAGCAAACGGCTCATAATCGTTGTGTCCCGGGTTCAAATCCCGGTTCCGCTACTCGATTTATCAGTTCGGCAGGTGTTGAAGTAACCTTCAACCCTCAGATTCTTAAAGGAGCACCACAATGGCAAGCAAGTCCGCGGATGTACGCCCAAAGATCACTATGGCCTGCGTAGAGTGCAAAGAGCGTAACTACATCACCAAGAAGAATCGTCGTAACGATCCAGATCGTCTTGAGCTCAAGAAGTTCTGCCCACGTTGCAAGTCTTCAACAGTTCACCGCGAGACTCGCTAATCTCATTTAGACCCGACCGTGCTTAACGCGGAAATTATCGGGCGCACCTTTCCCGGTNCCACACCAACTCTTGTTACCCAAGAAGCTATCTCAACGTTTGCTGCCGTCGTGGGTGAAAGTAATACCCAAGTCGCGCCACCTACTTTTGCCATTTCTATAACTTTGGATCAATCCCAGAAGCTGCTTCAAGATAGCGGTTTAGATTGGACTCGAGTTGTTCACGGCGATCAACGCTTTGAAATTTTCCGCCCCATTGTTGCCGGCGACGAACTGATCTGCTCCTCCACCATCGAGAGCGCTCGCGTCATGGCCGGAAATGAAATTGTCTCCGTCCGTTCGGATTTACATGCTGGTGCGCAACTCGTGGCATCGACCTGGTCAACATTGGTGGTTCGCGCATGACGCCACTAGAAGTCGGTCAAGAGCTCGAACTTAAGTCATATCCCATCAACCGTGCCCTTTTGGTTGCCTACGCAAATGCCAGCGGCGACCAGAATCCAATTCACCAAAATGAAGAGTTTGCCAAGTCGGTCGGACTCCCCGATGTGATTGCTCATGGAATGTTGACCATGGCGCTCGCCGGGAAATACATCAGCGATATTGCTGGAAGCGCCGCAGTGAAGGAATTTTCCGCCCGCTTTACCAAACCTGTAGTTGTGCCTGCTGATACAGATGTTCTTCTAAATATCGCTGGCAAGGTTTCATCGATTGAAGATGGCCGAGCAAAGATTGAGATCACTGCTGAAGTTGATGGCGTGAAGGTCCTGGGAATGGCCAAAGCAAGTATTGCTATCTGATGTCTAATGCACCATTTAAGAAATACGCTCGCATCGGAGACCTGCGAAAAATAACCGGCATTGAATATAAGGCCGCGATTGCCATGTATATCAACGGTTTTGCCGATGATGCAGCCAAGTCGATTCAGGCGATTAAGGCTCACGTGGGACCAGATATTGCAATCACCGCAATTTTGCCCGGTGAATTTGAGCTCGAAGTTCTCAAGAATGAGATTGATGAGCGAACCTATTTAATTCAGATCACCGATGGTGTCGGCTGGGGAGAGGCGATGAACGCCCTTCTCAAGCAAGCACCTGCGCCTTATGTGATTGTGATGGATCCATCCACCATTTTCTTAGGGGATGCCATAACCCCTGTGTTGCAAGTACTTGCTGAAGGCGAATATTCAGCTGTTGGCTGGCGTGGTGGCCTAGTGAGTGTCGAGGATGAATGGCGAAGCGTCGAGGATAAAGGTCCCGGCGAAGTTGATGTGCTCTTTAGTTATTTTATGGCGCTTAATAAAGAGAACGCCCTCGCTGCAAATGCATTTAATATTCGAGCCGTTTATTATCGCAATGCTGATATTGAGTTTTCCTTGAAATTGCGACAAGCCCAGGGCCGTTTGCTGCAGATGGAGTTACCGCTGGAGCAAGCCCGCCATCACGGCTATTACGACACCGATGAGGCCTATCGCGATGAGCAATCTAAGAAGAATTACGACCGAATCCTGGATCGTTTCCGCGGGAAGACCGAAATTCTGATTCCACGCCGCTAGAATTTCAGCACTTACTTTGGAAATGGAAAGTTAAATGTCGAATGGTGCGAATAAGACTTCGCTCGGATTAATGACCCTCGGAGCCCTTGGAGTAGTTTTCGGAGATATCGGTACCAGTCCGATTTACGCCTTCCGACAAACTTTAGATACTTCTGGCACAACGCTTTACGATATTTATGGCGTGATCTCTCTTATTTTCTGGTCCCTAATGCTTGTCGTAACATTTAAATATCTCTCATTCGTTCTTCGAGCTGATAACAACGGCGAGGGNGGAATTCTTTCCCTCTTTGCGCTCTTACCCTTGAGAATTAAGCGAGCAACCAAAGGTGCAAGGTATGGATTTCTCCTGCTTATCCTTTTAGGAACCGCATTGCTTTTCGGCGATGGAATCTTGACCCCAGCGATTTCAGTCTTATCAGCAACTGAAGGTGTGGGAGTTATCAGCCCGAGCCTGGCCCACTTCTCCATGCCACTCACGGTGATCATTCTAGTAATTCTCTTTGCGGTTCAATTTAAAGGAACGGCAAGTATCGGCAAGATCTTTGGACCCGTTATTTTTCTCTGGTTTGTGACTATTGGATATCTCGGACTTGTAAAAGTTCAACAAGAACCCGCTGTATTAAAAGCGCTTTCGCCCTTTTATGCCGCTGAATATATTGGCCACCACGGTTTTCACACTTTCATCATTCTCTCCTCAGTAATTCTTGCGATCACTGGCGCCGAGGCGCTGTATGCCGATCTCGGACACTTTGGCAAGCGTCCAATCAGAATTTCTTGGTATCTAATCGTGGCACCTTCACTAGTGCTTAATTACCTAGGTCAAGCGGTGCTAGCTATTCAAAATCCAGAAGAAAAAGGAAGTCTCTTCTTCGGTCTCACCTCATCGCGTGGAGTCTTGATCTATTTAGTCGTTCTGGCAACTGCGGCAACCGTTATCGCCTCCCAAGCTCTTATTACCGGCGTTGCTTCACTCTCTCGCCAAGCAGTAAAACTTGGACTTTTTCCGAGAGTAAAAGTGGTTCACACAAGTGATAATCAAGAGGGTCAAATTTACGTTCCAGCTATTAATCTATTTGTTGGAATTGGTTCGATTTTCTTGGTACTTAATTTCCGGACCTCTGCCGCACTAGCGAATGCATACTCTTTTGCCATATCGGGCACGATGGTTGTGACCACACTTGCATTTGCTATCGTCGCCCGAGAGAAGCTTCGTTGGAAGAAGTCATCGATCTGGTTCTTGATTCCGCTCCTGCTTATTATTGATTTTGCTTTCTTTTTGGCCACAGTCACCAAACTTCTCAAAGGCGCATGGGTGCCACTATTAATGGGACTTGGCATCACTTATTTAATGTGGGTATGGCGAAAAGGACAAGGCGCGCTTGAACACGCTTTGGATAAATCAAATATGGAATGGGATGACCTGGATCGATTCAAGGAGCAGAATCAAATTTCAGTTCTCTCCGGTGTCGGCGTCTATTTATCTTCAAATGCCCAAGCTGTTCCGCAAGCCCTTGTTTCGCAGGTAAAGAATCTTCATTCGATACCTGAAAAGATTGTGATTGTCACAGTGGTAACTGCAGATATTCCAGTTGTGAAAGCTCCTCCTACTGTGCGCGAGGTTCATACTGGCGTTGTACAGGCTATCGTCTATGTTGGTTTCCAGCAGACCGTTAACATTCCAAAAGCCCTCATTGAGCACGTTATTTCTCCGGAGGAGGAAGGCGCTGCGACCTATTACTTAGCCGACCGAAAGTTTGTGGAGTCGCCAAAGGGTGAACTCTCGGGCATTGTGGAGAAGACATTCTCCTTCCTGCATCGGAACGCTTCTACTGCTTCAAACTATTTCGGCTTACCCGAGAATCGGGNGATTTCTATCGGTACCCAGATGGATTTGTAAGTAGCCTTATCCAATGAGCCCGAAGTCTTTATCGAACTTCACCACCTTGCATGTGGGTGGGCCAGCAGAAAATTTGGTGAGAGCAACTACTGAAGCGGAGCTAATTTCAGCAATTTCGCAAGCCGATGAAGCAAATACCCCGCTCCTGATTTTAGGTCGTGGCTCTAACGTACTTGTCAGCGACCAAGGCTTTGCCGGAACCGTCGTCATCGTTGAAAGCCATGGAAATAGTTACGAGATTGATGCCTGCAGCGGTGGACTACTGACAGTTGCAGCTGGTGAGGATTGGGATGAATTTGTCGCCTTCACCATTGAAAAGGGATTAGCAAACCTCGAATCCTTAAGCGGAATTCCAGGAACAGTCGGCGCATCTCCTGTGCAAAATATCGGTGCATATGGTCACGAGGTTAGCGAAGTTATCGCGCGAGTTCGTACCTATGACCGGACCGAGAAGAAAGTACTTACATTTACCGCAGATCAATGTGGCTTCTCATATCGCAACTCCATCTTTAAAGAGAGCGCTCCTCGTTTTGTAATTTTGGATGTTACCTTCCATCTGCGCAATGGAGAACTTTCGCTTCCGGTCATGTATGCCGAGCTGGCAAGCAAACTTGGTATCAGCATCGGCGATCGCGCTCCCATAACCGAAGTTCGTGCAGCAGTACTTGCGCTCCGAGAATCAAAGGGAATGCTGGCCACTCAAAACATTTGGTCGGCTGGTTCTTTCTTCACAAATCCAATAGTCAGCGCTGAGATTGCCGCAAAGNTTCCAGAGAGCGCACCACGCTGGCCGCAACCCAATGGCGATGTAAAGACTTCGGCTGCATGGTTAATGGAGAACGCCGGCGTCACAAAAGGTGAGAGCGTAAATGGGGCTGCGATTTCGCCGTTACATGTACTTGCACTAAGTAATCCAGGAAGCGCAACGGCGGCCGACCTTATTGAATTGGCACGAAGCACTCGCGAACGAGTACGAGAAAAGTTCGGAATTACTTTGGAAGCTGAAGTTCGACTTGTTGGAACTGAACTTTAATTATTTAGCTTCGCCCAATAATTTCTGAACGCGCGTTATGCCCTCGACGATATCTTCATCGCTAGTCGCATATGAGAAGCGCAGATATCCGGAAGGACCGAATGCTTCACCGGGGACTGCTGCAACTTCTACTTCTTCAAGTATGAGTGTTGCGAGTTCGGCAGAAGTTTGTGGACGCTTGCCGCGAATTTCCTTACCCAAGATGGCTTTAACTGATGGATAAACATAGAAAGCACCGGTTGGGGTTGGGCAGGAGACGCCAGGAATCTCGTTCAGCATCTTGACCATCAACTTACGACGACGATCAAAGGCAACGCCCATCTCATGAACTGCAGAAAGATCACCAGTGAGTGCTGCGATTGCGGCGCGTTGGGAGACGTTGGAGACATTTGAGGTGAGGTGTGATTGCAGGTTTGTGGCTGCCTTAATGACATCTTTAGGCCCAATCATCCAACCAACGCGCCACCCAGTCATGGCATATGTCTTTGCGACTCCATTAACGATGATTGTTTTGTCAGCCATTTCTGGAACAACAACGGGAAGGCTTGGGGCAGTGGCGCCGTCATAGAGTAGGTGTTCATAAATCTCATCACTGATAACCCAAATGCCATGTTTGTGCGCCCACTGGCCAATCGCCTTAACTTGCTCGGGGGAGTAGACCGATCCCGTAGGGTTTGATGGAGAGCAGAAGAGCAGCGCTTTGGTCTTTGGAGTACGAGCTGCTTCGAGTTGTTCAACGGTGACTAAATAATTCTGTGTTTCATCGGCAAAGACTTCAACCGCAACGCCGCCAGCGAGCGCGATGCACTCTGGATAGGTTGTCCAGTATGGAGCAGGCAGAAGTACTTCATCGTCGGGATCGATTATTGCTGCAAAAGATTGATAGACCGCTTGCTTTCCACCATTAGTGACAAGGACTTGGTCAGCGGTAATTTCATAACCCGAATCGCGCTTGGTCTTAGCAACGATTGCATCTTTAAGTTCTGGCAGCCCCGCTGCAGGTGTGTAGCGATGGTTGGGAACTTTTGTCGCGGCTTCAACCGCGGCTTTGACGATGTATTCCGGAGTTGGAAAATCTGGCTCTCCAGCTCCAAATCCGATCACTGGGCGACCAGCTGCCTTCAGCGCCTTGGCCTTGCTGTCGACCGCCAAGGTGGCTGACTCGGCGATAGCTGCAATTCGACGGGAGATACGGGGCTTTTGGTCTGCGCTCATAGGCTCAGTATGCCAAAGCCAGGCCTCTGCACGAATAGCCCTTAATCCCAGTTTGGCTCAGCCCCCCGCCTGGCTCTACACTTCCCGTTCTGGCGCTTGCAAAGGGTCATGATTAGTCATGCCTCCGTAACGCTTGAAGGGCAGTAGCTCAACTGGCCAGAGTTCCGGTCTCCAAAACCGGCGGTTGGGGGTTCAAGTCCCTCCTGCCCTGCAAGGCTCGTAATAAGAGAGTAAGAAGAAGTTGTAAAAGTTAGTTAACGAGAAGAAGAGGTAATTCGCGTGGCGGATGAAGTTAAGAACGAAGAGAAGTCCTTGGGGCTTTTCGGTCGCATTGGCCTGTTCTATCGCCAAGTTATCTCCGAACTTCGTAAGGTTGTCTGGCCTACACGCAACCAACTCACGACTTACACCTCAGTTGTTCTTGTATTCGTTGGTTTTATTATCGCGGTCGTCTCACTTCTCGATGTTGTGCTGACAAAGATCGTCTTCTGGGTATTTGGTTAAGGGGCGAACGTGACTGAGAATCTAACTAATCAGGTCGATGACTTTGAGGCAGCCCTAAGCGCTGCTGATACATCTCATGCCGAACCAATCGTAGAAACCATTATTGAAGATGTAGCCGTTGGTACCCCAGAGGCGCTCGCTGCTATTGAAGATGAAGTCTCCGGTGAAGAAGTTGCCGCAGATACTGCTGAGAACGCCGAAGAAGAGAACGATGAGAATGCAGAGTTCCGTCGCACACTTCGCAACGCACCTGGCGACTGGTATGTCGTCCACTCATATGCTGGATTTGAGAAGAAGGTAAAGGCCAACCTCGAGAACCGTAAGACCGTTCTCAACATGGAGGAATACATCTTCCAGGTTGAAGTTCCAGAAGAAGAGATCACCGAAATTAAGAACGGCCAACGCAAGCAGGTTAAGCGCAATGTTTTCCCTGGTTATGTATTAGTCCGCATGGATCTCACCGATGAGTCTTGGTCTTGCGTACGTAACACTCCTGGCGTCACAGGTTTCGTAGGAAACGCACACCACCCATCACCGCTTACTTTGCTGGAAGTCGAAAATATTTTGGCTCCACGCCCACAGAAGAAGTCCGACAAGATCGATATCAAGCTCGTTGATTTCGAAATTGGCGAGTCCGTCACTGTTATGGATGGTCCATTTGCGACGCTTCCAGCAACAATCTCAGAAATCATGCCGGAGCAAGCAAAGCTCAAGGTATTGGTATCCATCTTTGGCCGCGAGACACCAGTCGAGTTGGCATTTAACCAAGTACAGAAGCTCTAATCCAAGAGATTTACGAAGACCCGAGAAAAAGGAAAAATAAATGGCACCGAAGAAGAAGATCACTGCGCTCATTAAGTTGCAGATCCAGGCAGGCGCAGCAACTCCAGCTCCACCAGTGGGTCCAGCCCTTGGTCAGCATGGTGTCAACATCATGGACTTCGTTAAGGCGTACAACGCTGCGACCGAAGCACAAAAGGGTCAGATCATCCCAGTTGAGATCAGCGTCTTTGAAGATCGCTCATTTACCTTTATCACCAAGACTCCTCCAGCATCACGCCTGATCTTGAAGGCAGCTGGCGTGGAAAAGGGTTCACCAGTTCCACACAAGACCAAGGTCGCTAACATCACCAAGGCTCAAGTGGAAGAGATTGCAAAGCTCAAGATGCCAGATCTCAATGCAAACGACCTCGAGGCAGCAAGCTTGATCATCGCTGGTACAGCACGCTCAATGGGAATCACAGTTTCCTAATAAGTAAATAAGAATTCTTAACCGGAAAATTTCCGATTAAGAGTGGGAGGNCCTCGCTGGTCCGCTAACCACAACCCGACTCACGGGGCAGGCCCCCGCGAAACAGGAGATGAAATGAAGCGCAGCAAGAAATACAAGGCAGCGGCAGAGAAGATTGATTTCAATAATCTCTACACACCGTCACAAGCGGTTAAGTTGGCTAAAGAGACAACCACAACCAAGTACGACGCAACTGTAGAAGTTGCACTTCTTTTGGGCGTCGACCCAAAGAAGGCAGATCAAGCAATCCGTTCCACCGTCAACCTTCCACACGGAACAGGTAAGACCGCTCGCGTTCTTGTCTTCGCCGGTGGCGAGCGCGCTGAGGAAGCTCGCGCAGCTGGTGCTGACATTGTTGGCGCAGATGAATTGATCGACGAAGTTTCAAAGGGCCGTTTGGATTACGACGCAGTCGTATCAACACCAGAGCTCATGGGTAAGGTCGGTCGTCTTGGAAAGGTGCTCGGACCACGTGGTTTGATGCCTAACCCAAAGACCGGAACCGTAACCACTGATGTGGCCAAGGCTGTTGCCGATATCAAGGGCGGAAAGATTGAATTCCGTGTTGATAAGAACTCCAACCTCCACTTCATCATCGGAAAGTCTTCTTTCACAGCAGAGCAATTGGCCGAGAACTACGTAGCTGCTCTAGAAGAAGTTATCCGTTCCAAGCCAAACTCTTCGAAGGGCCGCTTTATTCGTAAGGCAGTCATTTCAACCACGATGGGACCTGGAATTCCAGTAGATCCAAACATCACCCGTGAAGGCTCAGAAGCTAACGCCTAAGTAATACCTAGTTTTGACGGGGGTAAGCCTCACCGCTTACCCTTGTCACTTCACCAAAGACTGCAGGTCTTTTGGTAGAAGCCCGAAAGGGTGGAAACCAGAAGTTAATTGCGAGAAATCGCAGCCAGCATAGGTGCACATGAGATAACCCTCGTGCGCATTTATGCGCCGGGGATTTTTTAATTTTCGGCCGGGTTAAGTGAACCGTAAGACCAAGACAGAAGTAGTAACTAATGAAAGGTAGCCACAATGGCTCGTTCTGATAAAGCAGCAGCAGTCGCTGAGCTAACGGAAGATTTCCGTTCGGCAACAGCAACTGTTCTGACTGAGTATCGCGGACTTTCCGTGACCTCAATGAAAGAACTTCGCCGTTCACTTGGTGGAACCACCAAGTATTCGGTTGTAAAAAATACCTTGACCAAGATTGCTGCAAAGAACGCTGGCGTTGAGATCTCTGATGATCTTCTCACTGGTCCTTCTGCAGTTGCCTTTATCAAGGGTGATCCCATTGATGCAGCAAAGAGCCTGAAGAACTTCCAGAAGGAGAACCCATTCCTTGTTATCAAGGGTGGAATCTTCGAAGGTAAGTCAGTCTCCGTTGCAGAGATAATGAAGCTTGCCGATCTCGAGTCCCGTGAGGTTCTCCTATCCAAGCTCGCTGGTGCAATGAAGGGCACAATGGCCAAGGCCGCACGTACCTTCGATGCACTTCGCATCAAGATGGAAGCCGGTGCTCCAGCAGCGCCTGCAGCCCCAGCCGCAGAAGCAGCTCCGGTCGAAGAGGCAGCACCAGCTGTCGACGCGCCTGCTGCAGAAGCAGCTCCAGTTGTAGAAGACGCAGCTCCAGAGGCTCCCGCCGCTGAAGTTGTAGCTGAAGTAACCGAAACCCCAGAAGCTTAAATTTAAAAAATAAGGAGAAATAAAAATGGCAAAGCTCTCACAAGCAGATCTAATGGCTCAATTCAAGGAAATGACCCTTGTTGAACTCTCTGATTTCGTAAAGGCATTTGAAGAAGAGTTCGATGTAACAGCAGCAGCTCCAGTAGCAGCAGCAGGTGGCGCAGCAGCAGGTGGCGCACCAGCAGCAGATGCACAAGATGAGTTCACACTTATCCTTGAAGATGCAGGCTCACAGAAGATTGCTGTTATCAAGGAAGTTCGTGGAATCAACTCAGCTCTTGGCCTCAAGGAAGCCAAGGACTTGGTAGATGCAACACCAGCTACTTTGATCGAAAAGGGTTCAAAGGAAGCTGTAGACAAGGCAAAGACTGCTCTCGAAGCAGCTGGCGCAAAGGTCACAATCAAGTAACTCAGATTCACCAGAAAGGGACTCCTTCGGGGGTCCCTTTTTTCATGCCCAGCGCAGATCCAGCTCAATCCTGAGAATAGGAGGGGCTTATAGCACGGATTAGACAGAAATGGGGTCGGGAGGTTACCCTTGGCGTTCGCAAATTTTTAACACCCAGAGGTCAGGCATATAGCGGCTGAGACCTGGCGGTAGCCGTGCGTATATACCTGGAGGAATTTTGGCCGCATCGAAGTCAAAGTCATTTGCACCTGCCCGTGTTTCATTCGCCAAGATTCGTGAACCTCTCGAAGTTCCCAACCTGCTCTCGCTACAACTCGATAGCGTTGACTGGTTGTTGGGTAACGACGCGTGGCGTTCACGTCTTGCGATCGAAGAGAAGTCCGGCCGTGGTGAAGTACCCAAGACATCAGGATTGGAAGAGATCTTTGAAGAGATTTCACCAATCGAAGATTTCCAAGGAACAATGTCACTCTCTTTCCGTGACCACCGTTTCGAACCAGCGAAGTACAGCATCGCAGAGTGCAAGCAGCGCGATATCACCTACAGCGCGCCACTCTTCGTAACTGCCGAATTTACAAATAACACAACTGGCGAAATCAAGTCTCAGACAGTCTTCATGGGTGACTTCCCATTGATGACACCTCGCGGAACTTTCGTTATCAACGGAACCGAGCGCGTAGTTGTCTCTCAGATTGTTCGCTCACCAGGTGTTTACTTCGAGCGCACCATCGAAAAGACATCAGATAAAGATGTTCTCACCGCAAAGATCATTCCAAGCCGCGGTGCTTGGCTTGAATTCGAAGTTGATAAGAAGGATCTGGTCGGTGTACGTATCGACCGCAAGCGTAAGCAATCTGTAACAGTATTCTTGAAGGCACTTGGTTGGACCGAGGAGATGATCCTTGAGCAATTCGGTGAATTCGAATCAATCCGTGCAACTCTTGAAAAAGATAACGTCAATACTCAAGATGAAGCACTTCTCGATATCTATCGCAAGCTTCGCCCAGGTGAGCCACCAACGAAGGAAGCTGCACAGAACCTCATCGAGAACCTTTACTTCAATCCAAAGCGTTATGACTTAGCAAAAGTTGGTCGCTTTAAGGTTAATAAGAAGCTTGGCGTTGAGCTAGAACTCGCAAAGGGACTTCTCAATATCGAAGATATCGTTGCCACCATCAAGTACTTGGTCTCACTTCACAAGGGCGAAGCTCTTATGGAGTATGGCAAGCAAGTACGCGTCGAGACAGACGATATCGATCACTTCGGTAACCGTCGCCTTCGTACCGTTGGTGAATTGATTCAAAATCAAGTTCGTACCGGACTTTCTCGTATGGAGCGCGTTGTTCGCGAGCGTATGACTACTCAAGATGTTGAGGCTATTACTCCTCAAACCTTGATTAACATCCGCCCAGTCGTCGCATCCATCAAGGAGTTCTTCGGAACTTCTCAACTTTCACAGTTCATGGATCAGACCAACCCACTGTCAGGAATGACTCACAAGCGTCGTTTATCTGCGCTTGGACCTGGTGGTCTCTCTCGTGAGCGTGCGGGCTTCGAAGTTCGTGACGTTCACCCATCTCACTACGGCCGTATGTGTCCGATCGAAACTCCAGAAGGTCCAAACATTGGTCTTATTGGTTCGCTCGCTACATATGCTCGCGTAACACCATTTGGATTTATCGAGACTCCTTATCGCAAGGTTGTTAAGGGTAAGGTCACCGATCAAATCGATTACCTCACAGCAGATGAAGAAGATGAGCACATCATTGCCCAGGCAAATGCGCCATTGACTCCTGATAACCACTTCGCAGAAGCACGCGTACTTGTACGTCGTCGTGGTGGCGAAGTTGAATACATTCCAGGTGAAGAAGTCGATTACATGGATGTATCACCACGTCAGATGGTTTCGGTTGCAACCGCAATGATTCCGTTCCTCGAGCACGACGATGCAAACCGCGCGCTTATGGGATCGAACATGATGCGTCAGGCTGTTCCGCTAATCCGTGCTGAGTCACCATTTGTTGGTACCGGTATGGAGTTCCGCGCAGCTGTTGATGCTGGCGATGTTGTTCTTGCAAAGAAGGCTGGCGTTGTCACAGCAGTCTCTGCGGATGAAGTTTCAGTCATGAATGACGATGGCACCAACGAGACTTACTTCTTCGAGAAGTTCACTCGCTCCAACCAAGGCACCAGCCGCAACCAGAAGGTTGTTGTTGCCCAAGGTCAGCGCGTAGAAGTTGGACAAGTTATCGCTGATGGTCCTTCTACCGATAAGGGCGAAATGGCTCTCGGTAAGAACTTACTCGTGGCATTTATGTCATGGGAAGGCCACAACTACGAAGATGCGATTATCTTGTCGCAACGCCTCGTACAAGATGACGTACTTACATCTATTCACATCGAAGAGTATGAAGTTGATGCTCGTGATACGAAGCTTGGACCTGAGGAAATTACTCGCGACATTCCAAATGTCAGCGAAGAAGTTCTGGCAGATCTCGACGAGCGTGGAATTATCCGCGTCGGCGCCGATGTCGTCCCTGGCGATATCTTGGTTGGAAAGGTAACTCCAAAGGGAGAAACCGAACTCACACCAGAAGAGCGTCTGCTCCGTGCAATCTTTGGTGAGAAGGCTCGCGAAGTTCGCGATACCTCACTCAAGGTTCCACACGGTGAATCAGGCAAGGTTATTGCCGTAACAATCGCTGACTCAGAAGATTACGAACTTCCAGCTGGTGTAAACCAAGTTGTTCGTGTCTATGTTGCTCAGAAGCGAAAGATTCAAGATGGTGACAAGCTCGCTGGTCGCCACGGTAACAAGGGTGTTATCTCCAAGATCCTTCCGGTCGAAGATATGCCATTCCTTGAAGATGGAACTCCAGTCGATGTTGTCTTGAACCCACTTGGTGTTCCAGGACGTATGAACGTCGGTCAGATTCTGGAAACCCACCTCGGTTGGGTTGCAAAGTCTGGTTGGAAGCTAGAAGGCAACGAGCCATGGCAGAAGAATTTGCGTGAAATTGGCGCAGATGAAATTCCTGCTAACTCTCGAGTTGCTACCCCAGTATTCGATGGAACAAAGGAAGAAGAGCTCGTCGGTCTTCTCGGTTCCACACTTCCTAACAAGGATGGAATGCGCCTGGTAGGTCCTAACGGAAAGGCTCGTCTCTTTGACGGTCGCACCGGAGAGCCTTACAAGGAGCACATCACTGTTGGATACATGTACATCTTGAAGCTTCACCACTTGGTGGATGACAAGATTCACGCACGTTCAACTGGTCCTTACTCAATGATCACGCAACAGCCATTGGGCGGAAAAGCTCAGTTCGGTGGACAGCGTTTCGGAGAGATGGAAGTTTGGGCGCTCGAAGCTTATGGAGCTGCATACACNCTCCAAGAGTTGCTCACCATCAAGTCCGATGACGTGCTTGGCCGCGTAAAGGTTTACGAAGCCATCGTTAAGGGCGAGAACATTCCTGAACCAGGTATCCCAGAATCCTTCAAGGTTCTGATCAAGGAAATGCAATCCCTCTGCCTCAACGTTGAAGTTCTCTCTTCAACTGGTGATGCAATCGAATTGCGTGATACCGATGAAGAAGTATTCCGTGCCGCCGAAGAACTTGGAATTAACTTGTCACGAGTTGAGCCAAGCTCAGTAGAAGAAGTGTGAGGAGCATAAAAAATGTTAGATGTTAACTTTTTTGATGAACTACGTATTGGCCTAGCTTCTACTGACAATATCCGTGAGTGGTCTTTCGGCGAAGTTAAAAAGCCTGAGACCATCAACTACCGCACACTCAAGCCTGAAAAGGACGGACTCTTCGATGAGAAGATCTTCGGACCTACTCGCGACTGGGAATGTTATTGCGGTAAGTACAAGCGCGTTCGATTCAAGGGAATCGTCTGCGAGCGTTGCGGTGTGGAAGTTACACGCGCAAAGGTTCGCCGCGAGCGCATGGGACATATCGAGCTTGCTGCACCAGTAACTCATATTTGGTACTTCAAGGGTGTTCCATCACGCCTCGGTTACTTGCTTGATCTTGCACCAAAGGACCTCGAAAAGGTTATCTACTTTGCTGCTTACATGATCACAGAAGTTGATACTGAAGCCCGCGAAGAAGATCTTCCATCACTCGAAAAGCGCATGCTCTCCGATAAGAAGAAGATTGAGACAAAGCGCGATGCCGATCTCGATGCACGTCAGAAGAAGCTCGAAGCAGATCTTGCTGAGCTAGAAGCTGCCGGCGAGAAGGCAGATGTAAAGCGCAAGGTTCGTGAGTCTGCGGAGCGCGAGCTCAAGGCAACCCGCGATCGCTCACAACGCGAACTCGATCGTCTGGATGAAGTTTGGTCACGCTTTAAGAACCTCAAGGTCCAAGATCTTGAAGGCGATGAAGGCTTGTACCGCGAACTCCGTGATCGTTATGGCGTTTACTTCAAGGGCGATATGGGTGCTGCTGCAATCAAGCGTCGCCTCGAGACCTTTGATCTTCAAGCTGAGTATGTAAAGCTCACCGAAATTAGCCAGACCGGTAAGGGTCAGAAGAAGACTCGTGCCATCAAGCGCCTCAAGGTTGTTTCATCATTCTTGAATACCTCGAACCATCCAGCATCCATGGTGCTTGATTGCGTTCCAGTTATTCCACCAGATCTACGTCCGATGGTTCAACTCGATGGTGGTCGCTTTGCGACATCAGATCTCAACGATCTATACCGTCGTGTTATCAACCGTAACAACCGTTTGAAGCGTCTTGCTGATCTCGGTGCACCAGAGATCATCGTTAATAACGAAAAGCGTATGTTGCAGGAAGCTGTTGACGCGCTCTTCGATAACGGTCGTCGTGGTCGCCCAGTTACAGGTCCAGGAAACCGTCCACTTAAGTCATTGTCAGACATGCTCAAGGGTAAGCAAGGACGTTTCCGTCAGAACCTGCTCGGAAAGCGCGTTGACTACTCAGGTCGTTCTGTAATCGTTGTAGGTCCACAGCTCAAGCTGCACCAATGCGGTCTTCCTAAGCAGATGGCACTTGAACTCTTCAAGCCATTTGTAATGAAGCGTCTGGTAGATCTCAACCACGCACAGAACATCAAATCCGCAAAGCGTATGGTCGAGCGTGCTCGCCCAGTTGTGTGGGATGTTTTGGAAGAAGTCATTGCAGAGCACCCAGTACTCCTTAACCGTGCACCAACCCTGCACCGTTTGGGTATCCAAGCTTTCGAACCACAATTGGTAGAAGGAAAAGCAATCCAGATTCACCCACTCGTATGTACAGCATTTAACGCTGACTTCGATGGTGACCAGATGGCGGTTCACCTTCCTTTGTCTGCCGAAGCACAAGCTGAAGCACGTATCTTGATGTTGTCTTCAAACAACATCTTGTCACCTGCATCAGGTCGTCCAATTACCTCTCCTACACAGGACATGGTGCTTGGTTTGTACTTCCTCACTTCAATGCGTGAGAACCAACTTGGTGAAGGCCGTGCATTCTCTTCTATCTCTGAGGGATTGATGGCTTACGATCAAGGAACACTTTCACTTCAAGCAAAGATCAAACTTCGCTCCNCCCGTGGTGGCGAGAATGTAGTTCGCGAAACCACAATGGGCCGCGCGCTATTCAACGAAGTTATTCCTGAGGCTTATCCATATGTTGATTACGACGTCACCAAGAAACTTCTTGGCCAGATTGTCGATAACTTGGCTGAAGGATTCCCTAAGGTCACCGTCGCTCAGACACTTGATGCGCTCAAGGCTCTTGGCTTCTACTGGGCAACACGCGCTGGCATCACTATCGCCATCGAAGATGTTGTAACCCCAGCTAAGAAGGCACAGATCCTCGAGGGTTATGAAGTTAAGGCTGACAAGGTTCAATCTCAATATGAAAAGGGATTGATCACCGATGATGAGCGTCGTCAAGAACTCATTGAGATCTGGACACAAGCGACAACCGAAGTTGCTGCCGAGATGGAAGCAAACTTCCCGAAGACCAACCCAGTTTGGATGATGGTCTACTCCGGTGCTCGTGGAAACATGATGCAGGTTCGTCAGATCGCAGGTATGCGTGGTCTTGTGGCTAACCCGAAGGGCGAAATTATTCCTCGTCCAATCAAGTCCAACTTCCGTGAAGGTCTTTCAGTACTTGAGTACTTCATTGCTACTCACGGTGCTCGTAAGGGTCTTGCAGATACAGCGCTTCGTACCGCTGACTCAGGTTACTTGACCCGTCGTCTCTGCGACGTTGCTCAGGATGTCATCATCCGCGAAGAAGATTGTGGAACCGATCGCGGTCTCACACTCAAGATCGCAGCTGTTGATTCAACTGGCGCGCTCGTTCGCGATGACCATGTCGAAACATCACTCTTTGGCCGCGCATTGGCAGAAGACGTTGTTGTTGGTGGCAAGACAATCCTTACCGCTAAGACCGACCTCGGAGATAAGAACATCGACGTACTCGTCGCTGCTGGTGTCTCTGAAGTGAAGGTTCGCTCAGTTCTTACTTGCGATAGCAAGGTCGGACAATGCGCAGCTTGCTACGGCCGTTCAATGGCTTCTGGCAAGATGGTTGATGTCGGCGAAGCAGTTGGAATCATTGCTGCTCAGTCCATTGGTGAGCCAGGAACACAGCTCACAATGCGTACCTTCCACACCGGCGGTGTTGCAGGAGATGACATCACTCACGGTCTGCCACGTATCGTTGAACTCTTCGAGGCACGTACCCCTAAGGGTGTTGCGCCAATCGCAGAGGCAGCCGGAACCGTTAGCTTCCTAGAAGACTCAAAGGGCAAGAAGATTGTTGTTACTCCAGATGATGGCAGTGAAGCAGTTGCTTACCCAATTACTCGTCGTCAGAAGCTCAAGGTCGAAGATGGCATGAAGGTCGGTGTCGGACAACAACTCGTTGTTGGCGCGATCGATCCAAAGCAGGTTCTTCGTATCCTCGGACCTCGTCAAACTCAGATTCACCTCGTTACTGAAATCCAAGAGGTTTACCGTTCACAGGGCGTATCCATCCACGATAAGCACATCGAAATCATTGTTCGCCAGATGCTCAAGCGCATCACCGTTCTTGAACCAGGCGACACTGACCTTCTTCCAGGTGAGCTTGTAGAGCGCGGTCGCTTTGAGAATGAGAACCGTCGCGTTGTGACATCAGGTGGCAAGGCTGCCTCAGGTCGCCCAGAACTTATGGGTATCACCAAGGCATCTCTCGCAACTGAGTCATGGTTGTCAGCGGCTTCATTCCAAGAGACCACTCGCGTACTTACAGATGCAGCACTCTCTGAGAAGAGCGATCCATTGCTCGGTCTCAAGGAGAACGTCATCATCGGTAAGTTGATTCCTGCTGGTACTGGTCTTGCTCGTTACCGCAACGTTCGCGTTGAGCCAACAGAGGAAGCTAAGGCAGCTGTCTACGCAGCTTACGACGAATTCGATTACACACCATTTGAATCTCAAGGTTCAGGTGCGGCTGTCCGTTTGGATGACCTCGAAGTTCGTTAGTAGCTGATTGGATTAGCTATGTTTAAAAAGAGAGTCTCTACCTATTTGGTAGGGGCTCTCTTTCTTTCTCTCATTATGGGCGCTCCAACTTCTGCACAGGCAGCCGTTCCAACCCCACAGTTTTGGCTGACCGCAAGCGCATCCAAGATTTCTGGAACCACGTGGACCAACGATGGAAGCGTTGGCGGAACTGCAACGCTTGCTAGCTATGCAGCCACTCCGGTCTATCCAGCTTTTCAAAGTTCAGACTCTTCGGTCGCACTCAACGCTGCTGCTGGCACGGGTCAATACATCACGGGCGTGGCCGGTTCGATGACTGGATTATCAGCGATTACTTTTGAGATTGTGATGAAGATTCCATATGCGCAAGCAAATGCTGTTGGAAGTGCCGGCATGGTCTTTGGTTGGGATGGTTCAAATTATGACATCTGGATGCAGCAAAATAATTCAATAGGTTTTAACACGGGCAACAGCGATGTGTACGGAATTCATACCGATACCGCCACACCAAATTCAGATTTACGAGGCGCATTTCATACTTTTACATTCGTAATGTCTACCGATCAAACTGATGCTGGCGTACAAAGAATTTATGTCGATGGGGTTAAGCAAAGTACTCCCTATTTATTTTTAAATGGCACGGCAGCGTTACAAAGTTCCAAGATTTTCCACTCGGGCGGAAACTTCAATATAGGTCGATATGGATCTCAGAATAATTTCCCTGGTTCATTTAATATTCGTTCATTTAAACTCTGGTTGAGCAATATTGGCGATGCCGCAGTAGCCGAGAGCTATAACATGCAAATGAAGCCAACTATTCACAACATAACTCTCNCCTCTGGCCTTACCTCAGCTGTTTACAGAACAACTTCTACTATTCAATCCACCTCAGATGTCGATGGAAAGGTGACCTTCTATTTCAACGGCAAGCGAATTCCTGGCTGCATTAATATTCAGACTCAAAGTAAACAAGCTTCGTGCACTTGGAAGCCCTCTGCTATAGGAATAAATAAAATTNCCTCTCAGATTGTCGCGCCTGGAGGAAACTTGATCTCTTCAGTTTCTTCAATAAATGTAGCTCCAAGGGTAATAAAGCGATGAAGAAGCGAAATTCAATGATCAAGTACCTGCTGGCGGCTTTAATTCTTGCCCTGCTTCCGGCGATGGATTCTCCAGCTTCGAGTGCTTCCTGTGGAACTTTATCTGCGATGTACGACCCAGCGACATACACGACTGGCACCACATTGACCGATCAGAGTGGGTGTTCCAATAATGGAACCATCATTTCAGGAACTCCGAGCAAGACGACACTCCCCGCAAGGTTCCTGCTCAATCAAGGCGCATCCGGCCAGTACTTCTACATGAACCAGTCCTACAACACCCCCACGACATTCTCGTATGCGATTTGGTTTAGAACTTCAACGGCTGGTGGCACCAAGATTATGGGATTCGTTCAGAGTACCGGAAATGCCGAAACTAACTATGACCGGCACATATACATAGGTACTGACGGACACCTCTATTACGGTATCTATGATGGAAGTTCTGTCCATACAGTCAGCAATAGTTATTCTATTGCGGATGGTAAATGGCATTTTGCAGCCGTTACCGAGAACAGCACTTCGGCCAAGCTTTACATTGATACGCAAACACCTCTTTCCCTTAATAACACAGCTCAAATTTTCACTGGATATTGGAAGGTAGGTGGATACAAGCTGACAGNCTGGGCAGGTCCAGGCGCTCTGGGGGATGGCGATTGGGTGGGAGATGTTGGCAAGGTATATATCTATGCATCGACTCAGATAACAGATACTGATGTTGCAAATCTTTATGCTTCAGGTAAGAGCTCATATATTTTGCCATCAGCATCCGTTGCACTCTCGTCAGGATCAAGTGCAACATATAGAACACTTACAAATCTTCAGCTTAATTCTGGCGTAGATGGGAAGGTTACGTTTTATCAAGCCGGCAAAAAGATTCCTGGTTGCCAATCACTTACCACTAGCGGTGGATCCGCAACTTGCCCTTGGAAACCTTCGATTCACAATGCATCAAACATTTACGCAAAATTAATTCCGATAGATACTGGATTTGCGTCAATCACCAGCCCGGGAATTCAAGTTCCGATTGTAAAGCGGTCCGGCCAGCGCTAGCTCTTCCCAATGTTTAACCCTGGAAATCACGTTGTTCAAGTTATTTCCTTACTTATGTGTGTATACAACCAAGACCGCACCGACAAAGTGAAAGAGAAAGGCGGCGGCAGTAAAAGCATGAAAGAGTTCGTGGAAACCAAACCAGTTGATGGAGAAGTTCGGTTTCTTCATTCCATAGATAACTCCGCCAGCTGTGTAACAAACCCCGCCGGCGAGAATGAGGAGACAAACCGCGACTCCACCTTTCTGCCAAAACTCTGGAAGATAAACAACAGCAGCCCAACCGAGGCCGACATAAGCAATTACATATAACCAACGCGGGGCATTGAGCCAAGTTATGCGCAAGATAGAAGTTAAAAGAGCCGCCGACCAAATAATTGCGAGCAAAATAATTGCATTATCTTTATTGAGTAAGAAGATGGCAAAGGGAGTGTATGTGCCTGCAATGAGTAAGGTGATATTTGCATGGTCGATGCGTCGCCACAGTGCTTTATATTTTGGCTGCCATTTCACTCGGTGATACAAGGCGCTGCAGGTAAAGAGAGTTACCGCAGTTAAAGTGAATATTCCGAGAGTGATGCGACCCTTCATTTTGTCCGCTACGGCGATAAGGACCAGCCCGGCTACAAGCGAAACAGGGGACATGATCAAATGGATCAGGCCACGAAGCTTTGGGCGGGGAAGCTCGGCGCGGGTGGCTTCATCGCTAGATTTGAGCGCGTTCATCTATTAACGGTAGCCCCGAATTCGATTACACACCATTTGAATCTCAAGGTTCAGGTGCGGCTGTCCGTTTGGATGACCTCGAAGTTCGTTAGTAATCAGTAATTAAAAAGCCCCGCAGAGAAATCTGCGGGGCTTTTTGCATTTAATGAATTATGCGGGGGATAGGACAGGTATCCCCAATAGCTTTGCGTCAGCAATCATCGTCTTGTCGTATGTAATGAGACCCTTCAAATTTGGACCCATCGAGATGGCAGATGCTAGATGAATTGAATCCAATGTTTTGCTCTTAACATGCTCGCCAAAGAGTGCCGCAACACT
>JGI24890J29729_1000103_pt1 | contig 69267 bp, 68 predicted proteins | sample FreactcultureFD7_FD_29729 | JGI IMG/M metagenome (IMG submission 29729)
CCCCGCCGTACTTCTGAGGCTCGACATATATTATGTTCTTGCCGTCTGTTAGGTGGTAAAAGGTATACTCTGGCTTTTGTTTGATGATCTTTAACATGTGATTAAAAGAATCTAGCGATGATAATTGACTCGACTATGAGCAACGCACCAGACACGAGAGCACCCATGCAAAAGCCCCGAGTGTAAGCACTGACTCTGATCTTCTTTAGCTCCACGAACGTCACAACGCACGCACTTGTCTTGTCCTTCATATTAAGTTTTGGTATAAAATATAATTTATAAGCAACGACTAATCACTTACACATAGAGTATATGCTTTTCATATACTATTGTCAACTAATTATGACTGTTAATAACTATATAACATATATATTATAATATGTAAAGCTTAGCTAATGCACACTATCCACATATATATACACATGACCCACATGCGAAGATCAATGTCACCGACACTAGCCTTTGACTTGCGGTAACAGATCAAGCAACGTAGCGGATACATAACAATCATAATTGACACATGATACTATTATGTTATTGCGGGGGCGGTCAATCGATGGTCACTGAAACAATATATGAAAGCATTTGAACATCATTTGACAATACATTGCGTTGTGTTGTTGTGATTGCCAAGGGAAGCCCCCACCATGTTCTGGGGTTTTTTGTTTTTTTTGCGACTAACCCCCGGATTCTGATGCCGCCGATTTACGATACTATTGACAAAAGGAAAAGATGTGATTATATATTATTATATATATAGGAGAAGGAGAGATTGAATTTGAGAGTTGACGTGAAGAAGCCTACTTCCCATTTTAATGTTTTTTACGAGAAAGTAAATCGAAATATTGTGCTGCGATACAGATCGGGTGCTTCTGTGAAGGGGTGATTCGCATCCGAGTTGTGCTTGTTGGGTATTTGGTTGTATACTTTCACTGCCACCTCTGCATGATTGTCCATGGTTACGGTGGCCCTGACGATTTCGTCTAATTGGTAGGACGCCCGCTGAAACGGGAAATGGAGGTTCGACTCCTCACGTCGTCATATGAAAGAGGGACTCAAAGATCACGCAAACAAATACCGTGCCGTGGAATCGACAGACAAGATGTCGGTGATTTCGTCTGCGGAGGTGGCGAAGTGGGACTCGGCGAAGCTGCTCAACTTCTACCAGTTCGTGATGCTCTTCTGGGAGGAGGGCAAGTTCAGGTGCAACTCCGGCACGATGCACAACGTCTACTACGCCTACGAGACGTATCCCGAGTGGCCGTACAAGGAGTACCTGCATCGCATCAACGTCTGGTTCTCTCCGGAGGACGGGTACAAGTGGGCTTCGTTCAACTCGCGCTTCATCACGCTCACTCGCGTGGTCAACACGTACGTCAAGAAGCACCCGTCACTCGTGACTCCCGAGATAACGGACCTGCTCAAGGACATTCCCGCCTACTCGTGGGTACTCGAGTCCTATAAGACCGTCACGACGAAGATCGGAGCGACGGTCGTCGAAAGGGACACGATGTTTCACGACGAACGCAACAACCACATACCGGACAACGATCTCGTGGGATCTCCAGAGAAGAACCTAGTCGAGGCGATGCTGAAGGTCACGGACATCTACAGGACCGTGGCTAACTCCATAAAGAAGGAGGACCTCGAGAAGATGACCGTCGCCCAGAAGCTCTCAACGCTGCAGCGACTGTCGTTCATCATCAAGGAGGTGAAGGGATTCAAGCCAAACCCCGCGGTGTTTCAGCAGATCAACATTTATAAGGACGGTCGAGAGGAGCTTGAGAAGGCGATCCTCGACTTTGGAGCGGAGTAACACATGAAAAAAGAGAACTTCGAGAAGGAAAAGTCGGATCGGCACGTTCAGGTACGCGAGTACGAGTGCCTTTTCTGCGACAAGCGCACGCACATCATCTATGACGGGCGCTGCTACGGGTGCGAGCGAGACCGTCGGATATTAGAGGCGAATAAGATCATGAAAAAATAGATGAACATCAAGCGAATGCGCGAATACTACGAGAATCCCGACGGAGAGTACATGAAGAAGCTACGTCAGCGGGCTCAGAACGTGAAAACGATGTCGAACGACCCGCTCGCACGAGCGAGAATGGTGCTCGACGTGTATTCGGTGGACTTCGAGAGGTTCTGCGAGGACTTCCTCTTCCTCATCATCCCTGAATACGGTGATGCCATCAAGCCCTTCTTCATGTTCGAGTACCAGAAGAGGATCGTGCGGAAGATCGCGGATGCCGAGATGAGCGGAGAGGACATGGAGCTGCTCTGCGACAAGCCCCGAGGCATGGGACTGACTTGGCTCATCGTCGCGTACTTCTACTGGCGATGGCTCTACACCCCGAACTGGTCAGCGTTCGTACTGTCGCGCACCGAGACCGAGGTCGACGACGGATCCGCGATCCCGAACAACTCGATCTTCGGAAAGCTCCGATGGCTCATCGCCCACACCCCGAAGTGGATGCTTCCGGACGGGTTCGAGGCGAAGGGAAAGAAGGGAAACTCGACTGACTCCACGCTTCGACTCATCAACCCGGCCATGAACTCATCGATCGTGGGATCTTCAACGAACTCGAACGCGGGTCGCTCTCGCCGATACTCGATCATCCTCATCGACGAGTGCTTCTCGATCGAGCACTTCAACGACGTGTACCGAGCGCTTCAGTCCGTTTCACGTGTAAAGCTGTTCATCTCGACCACCAAGGCGGGCGCCGTCTATCGCGGGTTCAAGGACCTCTGCGAGAAGGCCGGAAACTATATCTCGCTCGTCTGGAAGGACCATCCGTGGAAGGATCAGGAGTGGTACGAGGAGCAGCTCGTGAAGGCCGAGTTCGATCCCGAGGTCATGAAGGAAATCGACGTGTCATACGCAGTGAACCCGAAGATGCAGTACTATCCGCAGGTGTCCATGGCGAAGATCGAGTCCATCGAGTACGATCCGCAGAAGCCGATCTATACGGGCCTCGACTTCGGATCCGGAGACGTCACCGTAATCGTATACGCGCAGTTCACCGGCAACTCGCTCAACATAATCGACGTCTACCACAACAGCGGAAAGGGAGACTGCAAATGGTACGCCCCGTTCCTCAACCCGGAGATCAAGGACTCGGACTTCCTATACAGCTACAACCCAGTTCAGCTCGACTTCATCGCGAAGGTCCGCAGATGGCGCAAGGCGACTGCCAACTTTGGCGAAGTCGCGCATACGATCAAGTCGATGGCCGACAATCGATCGATCTCCGACGTGCTCGGAAAGCTCGGCATCAGAATCATGGTCAACACGTACGCGATCGAGTACGAGCCTCGAAGACTAGCCACTTCCCAGATGCTTCCGAAGACCGTCTTCAACAAGGACTCTGCCGGTGCGATGGAGCTGTACGATGCGATCACTAACTCTCGAAAGATGTCAGTCGACAACGGAAACCCGAAGCACGACGGAGAGGTCGGAGACTACCGCTCGGCGTTCGAGAACCTCTGCGCGAACATCGGTAGAATCTTCAAGAACCAGAGAGGCGACATCGGAGGAGGACTCAACGACGGCGGATTCGTCAGTGCGCTTATTAGGAATCTCAAAGTGTGATAGAATTATTTCATTATAAAAATATTAAATACCAAATCCATGGAAAAAAATAAAACGTATTTCGGTTCTGATGCACGCAACAAGCTCAAGGTCGGTGTCGACACAATTTTCAACTCAACAGCGCCGACTCTCAGCGCGAACGGACGAAACGTCTGCTACATGAAATGGGGGATGATCCCGTACATCTCGAACGACGGAGTATCGATCGCCCGAAAGGTGAACCCAGAGAACTTCGTAGAGCGAATGGGAGCCGACCTCATCAAGCAAGTCTCAGAGCAGACCAACGCGGATGCAGGAGACGGAACAACGACATCAATCATCCTCGCGCACTCTATGATCGAGGAAGGAATGAAGCTCATCGATGCAGAGGGATCGAAGGTCAACCCAATGCAGCTCCGTCGCGAGATGGAAGCAGCATCAATCAAAGTCATCGATGCACTCAAGGATCGAGCAACGAAAGTGACGAGCCTCGAAGACCTCATCAAGATCGCGACTATCTCAGTCGAGGATCCAGCGATCGGAAAGCTCATCGCAACTGCTATCGAGGAAGCGGGCGCCAACGGATCCGTCTACGTTGAGGAATCAACGAAGCCGGGAATCACAGTCGAGAAGATCGAAGGATACGACTTCCCACAGGGAGCGATCTCTCCGGGAATGATCACGAACTTCGACAAGCTCGAGACAGTGATGGAAAACCCAGTTATCCTCGTGACCGAGAGACCACTCTTCTGGAACACTGCGCTTCAGCAATTCTTCGACACGGTTCTCCAGATGGGAAAGCGAAACATCCTCATCATCGCCGACGAAGTTCACGAAGACGTGATTCGATTCGCAGCGACTAACACCCAGAACAAGAAGTTCACATGTGTCATCGTGAAGAAGCCGATGCAAGCCGAGTTCATCGAAGACATCGCGAAGATCACGGGCGCGACTGCAATCACGAAGGAAAAGAACTTCATCAACCCAAAGCCTGAGTATCTCGGTACTGCTCGAAAGGTTGTAGTGAAGCGCGACAAGTCTACGACAATCATCGGTGGCGCGATCTCTCCAGAGGCGCTCGCAGAATATGTCGAGGCACTCAAGACTCAGGTGAAAGATGCTGAGCCTGAAGATCCTGCAGTTGGAAAGATGACAGAACGCATCGCAAAGATCACAGGAGGAATCCAGATGCTCAATGTCGGATCTGCAATCGAATCAGAACTCAAGTATCTCAAGATGAAAGTCGAAGATGCGATCAATGCGACAAAGGCAGCAAAGGAAGAAGGATTCGTAGCGGGAGGAGGTTCTGCACTCATGCACATCGCGTATGAAGTTTTCGGAGGAGTAGAGAAGAATGACGGTGAAAAGGTTGTCGTCGCCGCATGTTCAGCGCCATATTCTCAGATTCTCTACAACAGTGGGGAAAAAGGCGACACGATGTTTGATGTCAGCCAGAAAAACTCAGGATACGATGCCCTCAAGCATGAATTCGTGAGCGATGTCATCGAACGCGGCATCATCGACCCAGTTAAAGTGACTCGATCAGCGTTCAAAAACGCATCGAAGCTCGCAGGTCTCTTCCTCACGACAGAGTGCGTTGTGGAAGATCTCCCAGAAAAAGGTGCATTTGACAGATAATTAGTTTATAATTTTCGTATGAATATCGACATAAAGAATTGGTGTGTGAAGATTTGCAAGAAGTACGACCTTCGTTGCTTCTATCTTCCCAAGACCAATTCTTTTGTCTTACATAAGGAGGGTCGCGCAGTTCAGCACTTCAACGAAACTCAGTTCTACCAGAAACCGAAGATGGTTCGTGAGAAGGAGATGACGCCGCTCGTTAAACTTGGCCTCGTTCACAACTTAGATGAGCGAGTGAAGAACCAATTATTTCTCAATCGAAAGCTTGGGAAGCTAATTTATTAAAGCTATGGCGACAACAGCAGAGAACAAAGACAAAGTGAAATTGGAAAACGTCCGTCAGCCTCGACACGAGGAACTGGAGGTTGTTGGTGCGATCTTCGATCGTTACTATCGATGGCGATCTCAGCGTGACGGTACGATAGACCAATTCCAAGGGCGCTCACTCGAGCAGTTCCTCACTACGTCTCGCGAGCTCTTCTGGAACTCGACAGTAACTCCAAGCAACGACCTCTCTGCGCTTGATCTCAGCCTATCGATCGGATTCATCCGAAAGGAGGTGTGGGACTTCGCTTCTCGACTCGTCTCTCAGGACTTTCGCGGAAGAATGGATGGAGAAAACCTTGATACCTACGGTGTTAAGGTTCTTCAGGCCATGTACGACAAGTGGCGCTTCAAGTCCAACGACAAGGTTGAGAAATTCTGGCAGATCCTCTACGGAGCGGTGAACGGAACCGTCGTGGAGTTCGTCGGATACAACGACTCAAAGGTTACCCACCGATATCTTCGCGAGTACGACAAGGCGAAGGGAGGATACCGAATCGAAGAGAAGGATGACTACTACTGGAACGACGTGTGGACTGAAATCGCGCCCGTCGAGGACATATACTTCTCGAAGCTCTGGGAACGCGATGCTCAGAGACAGGGACGTTTGCTGTGGCGCACGCAAGTCGACTGGAAGGACTTCCAACGCGACTTCCATATGTACGAGAACGCAGAGTACGTATATCCGGGAAACCAGATCAGCGACGACTCGCTCTACTTCCGACTCCTTCGCGGGTCAGGCGTTACTTCGACAGACAAAGTTGAGATCCTCAAAGAGTACGACGTCGTTCAAGACCGATTCACAATCGTCGCGAACGGAGTATGGCTCAACCCACTCAAGGGAAAGCTTGGAATTGCCCCAATGCCTTTCAACCACAAGCTCATGCCTTTCGGCGTGACTCAGTGGAAGGGAATCGACGAGAAGTTCGTGTACGGAATGTCGATGCCATTTGAATTGAAGGACTATCAGAAGATCCTCAATACCTCGATGACGATGCTCGTCGAGCAGGAGCTCCGCGACATCGACCCGCCGATCATCTCGAGCGACTTCGAGTCTCCTCAGCTCATCTTCGGTCAGCACAAGGTCATTCCGGTCAACGACGTGAACGCGTACAAGGTCATGGAGACCAAGCCCGCTTCGAACTCGTTCTTCAACATGGTCAACTCGCTCCAGTCACTCATGTCCGCTCAGGCGAACGGGGGAACTCAGCAGATCGCCCCTTCACGTCAGCCAAAGTCTGCTCGCGAGGCGATGCAGATGGCTCAGCTCAAGCAGGAGTCTCTCGGAAACGCATTGCTCATGTACTACAACATGCTCCGTCAGGAAATGACTCTCATGCTGAAGACCGCAGTCCAGTTCTACCCAACCAACAAGTACGCGAAGATCAACAACCGCATCGTTCGCGCGATCAAGATCCCAGACACGTCTCTCACCACTGGTGGAGTCGGAAACCTCAACGTTCGATTCGTGCATAAGAAGCAGGACGACCTCATCACGTACTTCGAGTCAGTCGAGAAGTCTCTCCAAGATGGACGTCAGACCGAGATCATCGAATGTCCCATCGAAGTGCTTCAGGACCTCGACTTCATAATCCATGAGATCGAGCTCAAGCCCGCGAAGGCTTCTGAGATCGAGAAGGCAGCTTGGATGGAGCAGATGTTCACTCCGATGATGCAGTACTTCGTTCCGATGGGAATCGCGGACCCTGCGAAGGTCTACCTTCAGCTCCTCGAGAAATACGGAGAGCACCCTGCGGACTACACCTCAGACAAGGTTCTACCTCAGCTCATGGCGACATGGGGAAACGAGATGAACTTCCAGATGCCAGACCCAAAGAAGCCAGACTCAATGAAGCAAGGCGCTCTCGGACCTCAGACTGGAAACCTTAATCAATCTAATACCGGCACTCGATTCGGAGGTCAGGGAGGAGCTCCCATCCCCGCACCCGCTGCCTAAATAAAATCATGATCTCACGAAAGATAAAGAAAGTCGTTCTCAGCATGGACATCTTGAAAGAGATGCTCACTCAGGGCATGGCAGTGAACTACACTGTCACTCAGGGTATCCCTGAAGATGCCGTGATCATCAGCATGGAGAAGAATCGCGACGAGAAGACATACACGCTCATCGTCCATAGCGACACCTTCAAAGAGGCTCATGACAGCACGGTGCTCGACACCATGGACATCATCGTTACAAAGATAAACTAAATACCATGAAGTTAAATCCCAAAATACTCAAGAGAATACTAGAGTCGAACAGAGAGTTCTTCGAGAAGGAGCTTCTGACGAACGAAGAGCTCGAGAAGCAGTTCGACAAGAAGAGAAGTTTCTTCAACAACCTATTCATCCGAGACATCATCGGGTACATTCCCGCATCGCTCAACGAGCCAGTGCTCAGGATATTCGAAGAGCATGGAGAGCTGCTCGAGCGTTGGCTCCTCTGGCAGTCATGGTACATCAACCGAAAGATCCTGAAGGATCCGGAGAGGATCCAGTTCTTCGACGGAGTTCTCCTGTATCTCAAGACACTTCACACGATGGCATCGACGAAGAAGCGCATCAAGACGACAGAGGCAATATACTCAGCGCCAAAGCCGGACAAGCCGTGGGTCGATGAAGCATTATCAGACATAGAATTTTTCACTAAAAATGCAAAAGATCAAATCAATAAGCGCGCCCAAGAGAGTGGCGCCGAAAATGCCGAAAACGATCTCTCAGAAGTCGCCAAAGTTATCGAAGGCTAAGGCATCGAAATCAGTCGGAGTGTCGTTTGGAAAGAGCAAGAAAAGCATGTAATCCACAGGAGCGCCCTTTACGGGGCGTTTTTGTTTTGTGGTACAATTAGGGAAGCAATAAATCTGATACACGAATGAAGAATTTTTATGAAATTTTAGGTGTCGCAAAGACGGCCTCCAAAGAGGAAATCAAAAAGGCTTTTCACGTGCTCGCTCACAAGCATCACCCAGACAAGCCCGGAGGAAACGAGGCAGAGTTCAAGAAGTGCAACGAGGCGTACCAGACTCTCAGCGACGACTCGAAGCGATCGCAGTACGACATGACCATCGGTCACGGAAACGGATTTCCATTCACGTCTCACGGCTACTCTCCTCCAAGGAGACAGACTCACACCTACACGACATACACCAACAACTCAGGATTCTACTATCGAGCATCGCAGCAACAGGAGAGTAATGAGGATTTCGCCGATCGAATGCAGAAGATGTCAGACATGCTCAAGCAGCAGATGGAAAACATGAGGTATAGTCAGGCTCAGCAACAGAAGACAGCTAATGACTACGCGGACGAAATTCGGAAGAGCACGGAGAGAACCGAGAAGATGTACAGGGCGAAACGTGCATTCAGTATGGGAGATTTTATTATTTTTGACGATCTAGATATAAACGACTTATGAAAATAGACATAAAGACAATTCCGCACAAAGACCAGAGATACCCGACAGTGGGCGACTGGTGGTTCGACGACGAGACCAAGACACTCAACATACGAGTTTCCGACATGGGAGACGTCGAGATGGAGTACCTCGTGATTGACCACGAGCTTCGCGAGGCGATGATCTGCAACCATCGCGGAATCAGCGAGAAGGCGATCAGCAATTTCGACATCCTCTTCGAGAAGATCCGCGCAGAGAATCCTGAGATCATCGGAGACATGGAGCCGGGAGACATGATCGGTGCTCCGTATCACATGGCGCATAAATTCGCGACAGACGTGGAGAAGGTAACCGCAGCTCAGCTTGAGGTCGACTGGGACAAATATTCAGAGAAGGTAAACTCTCTATGATCGGAATCGCCGAGCTCATCAAGAACAGGCCAGTAGAATCTGCCGAGGTCATTTCAGCTAGAAAGGAGATCCTCGACAAGTTCATAAAGGTCATCAACGACGGCCGTAGGATGGCGGGTTACAAGCCGTACCCTGCGAGCTTCGTCGTCATCAAGATGTACAAGGCGGGATACAAGTCAGTTAGTCAGCTCTGGATGTTCTGGGGTTCGTGCAGTGATGCGCAGAATTTCAGTTCATACTGGCACTGGAAACTAAAGAAGGAAAACTATGAAAAACAATAAAGATCATTTATACATCGAGCTCACGGAGGTGAAGTCGTACATGAAGGGCATTTCGCCAAAAACTTCTACGTACCAAAATCTCGAAAAGCGAAAAAACGAGATCGAAAAATTACTCGAGCAGGACACAAGTCCGGTTCTCAGCATCAAGTCAAAGGTTTCGGCGTAAAAATTACCCTATATGCAAGGAAAAAGCACTGAGTATCTCTATTCAGTGCTTTTTTAGTATTCGTATTTGATTCGTATCGTATTTTGCCTCTTTATTTCTGGAGTTGTTACGACCCCCCTACCCCCCAAAGACTAAAAAATCTTTTGAAAGCAAGAAGTCGTCACAACAGGCTCTTTATCCCCGTCGGTGCAATTTATAGGATGCACACCCATGACGTTCGCAGACACGCTTAAAGTCCTCTGCTCTAACCCCGGACTATAAAAACGAAAAAACCCTTTCACAAGGGCTTATATGTTCTGACTTTTAAGGTCAGCAAGAGGGACTAGCCCTCCATATAAGCGCCCCATGAAAAGGTTCTTTAAAATCTTTCCGCGTGAGGTGCTCCTTGTGGCAGGTGACGAATCAACTGCACACAAAGTATAGCACCATCTCTCTACCAGTGTCAGTAGAGTTATCCACAATAGGTAACGCCGTTTGCTATTATTTTGTGACAGTCGTATAATGTTTTCGTATAGGACTGCCGCCGAGTCAAGAAATTAGGGCGTGTGCGTTTAATATAACCTCGGGCGTGAATGATGGGCCGCCGCCATCGGAAAAAATGTATGGATCCAAAAAAGCTTGTAGATGATTTTGTGGAAGGAAAGATTACCGAAGACCAGTTCATCGCGGAAAAAGAAAAACTCTCCGCCGAAGATCTTGCGAAGTTGGATGAGGCTGCTAAGTCAGCAATCCCAACTGCTACTCAGAAATTGATTGACGTAAGACGCGGTACAAAAAAGATCGAGGAAGCAGCACCGGCTGCACCAGATTTTGGAAAGAAGTTCCGTGAAGAAAATTTAGCTAAAGCCAAGCAACGTATTGCTACTGAAATCGCGTTTGAAAAGGAAGAGGATCGCATCGCATTCCTTCAGGAGTTCGAGCAGAGAGATCCGGGAAGCGTAGACGTGGAAAATATCGTTCGCGATATGAAGTCTCACTATGCAGCCAAGCATCCAGAGGAATTCTTCGACCTCAAGAAGAGATCAGATGAACTCAAGGCAAATGCAGACGAATTCACTAGCATGGGAGCAGGGCCAAACGGCACAGGTCAGGGTGGTGGTGACGGTGGTGGAAAAAAGAAGTACTCTCCAGAGGCGATCGCGTTGTATAACGCAGGAAAGGCTCGCGGAAGCACTCTCACTATCGATCAATACCAAGCTCAAGTTGAGGCAGAGCGCAACAAGAGCAAGTAAAATTTTTCTCTCTAGAAAATTATCTATAAGCGATTCGGGAAATCCATGCGGGTTACTGGTCGCTTATTTTTAATTTTATTAGCCTAATTTTTAGAAGAAAAACATTATGTTTATTCCAAGAAAAGAATTACTCGACCAATTTTTGGTCAAAGCAGTTGTAGGAAACGGTCTCACTATCGCAATCGGCGATGCGATCATCCTCAACCGCGTTGGAACAGGAGTATTCACTGTAACAATCGCCTCACCTGCTGTGTTCTCACAGACAGCTCACGGCCTCGTTGCGGGAGATGCAGTCCAGTTCCAGACAAGTGGCGCTTTGCCTACAGGTCTCGTAGCAGGTACAACCTATTACGTCATCGCGGCAGGTCTCACATCGAACGCGTTCGAAGTCTCAGCTACTCTCGGTGGCTCAGCGGTGAACACATCAGGCTCACAGTCTGGTACTCACTCTATGTACACGATTACCCCAACAGTCAAAGGTGCTGCGAACACAACTGCCGAAATTCTCGGTACTGTACGCTCCATCCTTGGTCCAAACGCAAAGCCGCTCGAAGTTACTTCGTACACGACTGCATTGGATAACACTGTAAACGCACAGGTCATGGTTGAGTTCTTGCCTTCTCAGATGGATACGACTTACCTCGCAGACCTCTCAGCAGCAGCGAACACTACTCCGAACTCTAACCTCATGGGTTGGTTCAACCTCTCGACTACCCTCAACGGTACGCTTGACGAGTCTTCATATGTCGCGACAAACTCTACGACATACAGCTCAACGAAGCAGTTCTTCTCTTACGGAGTGAACCCTTCGAACTCAAGTCAGGTCATTGGTATCTGGGCATCACGCGCACGCATTTAATCCCGTCGACTTTTATTTTATTAGCCTAATTTTACTAACAAATTATGGAACCATTTTATCAAGGCCCATTAGACGTATTCCTCGTAGGACTTCGCGCTGAATTCAACGCAGTCGAAGATCAGGGAAAACGTTCACTTCAGGCTCTCATCGATTACTCGATGATCGGAACTGAATCAAAGGCAAACGCCTTGTACCTCAACGTCTCAGGATCAACTCCGGAAGGAATGATCGCTGTATGGCGCCACACTGGAACTACAGGGGTCAACGGACCAGTAGGAAAGCGTGCAGCAGGTGATCGCTACCCTAACGCTCAGTACCTCCGCACATGGGAGACTACTGTGTACGATCCAGACTCTCAGGATGCCGACCAGATCGTCGTCCCAGAGGAACGCCTCGCAAAGGAAGCGACTGTCTACAAGACTTACCTCAACCGCGGTCAGAAGCTCTACGAAAAGTTCGTTCGTCAGAACGTACTCGACACATTCGAGCTCTTGAACCTCGCTTGGACTCTTCCAACCTCATACCCTTCAGCGAAGTTCTTCGCGAAAGGATCTCAAGGTCTCGATGGAAACTACACTGCTCTCAACGAGCGTTTGATTTCCACTCAGCACGCCCTTGCGAACGGAGGCACTACTCGAAGCAACGCTGTCCAGACATCTGGAAACGCAGCGCCATTCTCAACGACAACTTACTTTGCTGCTAAAGAGCAGGGAGGAGCCACTGTTGACGATGTTGCAGAGCCAATGCCAATGTTCGGAGGAATGCTCGACATCTACGTTCCTAACTACAACGGTATGGTGAAGGCAGTGAAGGACATCAACGAATCTATGTGGGAGCCGGGCGGAGCGAACAACGACATCAACGTGTTGAAGTCTGGATTCGAACGCATCGTCACTTCTCCATACATCGGTACTTCATACTACATCCCTACGATCTCTAACCTCCGCTCATGGATCTTGGCTGATCGCAGCTCTGTAGACCCACAGATCGGTACTGGTTTCGTGCGCGTAGAGTTCTGGCCTATGAGTTCAAAGGTTGAACGTGTAGATCCAAACGATGCTATCGCTTACAAGGTTAAGCAAGAGTACTCATACGGATACGTCGACTGGAGAAACTTCCTCGGTTCGAAGGGAGACGGTGCTGCCTACTCAGGCTAAATTATCAACGATAATATTGAAGATAATTTATGAACACACCACTACCAAAGAACTACCAGTCTCCGGGCTCCGACTTCTCTGCGAAGTCTGAGATCAACTCAAATGTATTCATTTGGGAAAAGAACGGACGTGGGTACGCGATGCAGTGCAAGACTACTACTGGCTCGGGAGTGATCCCTCCAACTGACACGAACCTCTTCGGACAGGGTTGTGAAATCATGATCGTTGATAGCGGCATGAAATTCACAAACTCTGCCCAAGACGGTCTCGCGCCGGTCTGGTCAGGAATTGCGATCACCAAGAAGGTGTCTCTCACTTCAGCACAGATCCTCGCGCTCAATACCACAGCAGTGGAGCTCGTAGCAGCTCCATCAGCGGGGTATGTCCTCGATATCGTCTCAGTCGTCGGTCGCATGAACTTCCTCACGGCAGCGTATGCAACAAACACAGAGCTCGACATCATCGACACGACATTGGGTACTGTCTTGTTCAAAGACACTGCCACATTGCTCGCGGCGGCAGCGACGAAAGTCGTGAAGGTAGAGCCGAACATCGCATCGAACGTTGGCCTCGCGGTCACTTCGGCGGGATCGGTATCTGCCAAGGTTGCGACGGGTAACCCTGCCACTGGCGCGGGAACCCTCGACATCTACATTACTTACTCGATAATTCCACTCTAATCCCATGAATATCATCACAACGCAAAGTGAACCGATCGAATTCCTTCTCCGCAGAGGACGAAAGATTTTGATCACTCCTACAGTTCCGGTAACCGTCGACGAAGCAGAATATGTAATCCTCGACTCACGTCTTGGGTCACAGATCAAGCTTGTTGCCGACGAATCGAAACCTGCGGAAGCCGTTCAGGCTCCAGTCGTCACAGAAGAAGTCACAGCCCCAGTAGTAACTGCCCCAGTGGTAGAAGCTCCGAAAGTTGAGGCTCCTGCGCAGACGAACGTAGAGGGTTAGTCGTTTACTCCCGAGCTTTAGGGCTCGGGGAATAAGTGCCTAATCCATTATCAACTTAACCAGTAAAAAATTATGTCTAGAGATAAATCAGGTGTCACAAAAGTTCTCGATGGTGCAAGTGCGCTAGGTATTGGTGCCGCAGTAGACGTCTCCGACTGGAGGCACGTAGAGATGCAGATATCCTCTTCAGGAAGCGCTGCATTCACGCTCAAATTTCAGATCTCGCAGTCTGCTGACAAGCCAGACTTCAACTCGGCAGCATCAGCGACCAATCGATGGACCTATGTCCAAGCGAAAAACCTCGACACTGCAGCGACGATCGACGGTAGCACCGGCGTTGTGTTCGCAGCGGATGCAGTGGTCAACGTAGAGATCAACACAAACCTTATAAAGTGGATCTGCCCTAAGATTACTGCGTACACGCAAGGAAAGGTCTTCTGCGACCTCTCAGCTTGCAACGACAGTCTCCAATAACATGACTGAGCTAGAAAAGACAAACAAAGAGCTCAAGGAATCGCAAGACAAACTCACCTCAATCATGGGTGCGATCAATCGTGAGACCGTAGAGCTTCAGAACATATCTGAAAAAAAGTTGGAAGCTGAAAAGGCCTACAACGATTTTGTCTCTACCTCAGAATCAGAAAAGACTCGAATCAACGGAGACATCTCTAGCATTACCACCGAATACGAGACAAAGAAATCGGCATTCGAAAAGGACATAGTTTCGATAGAGTCAGATCGAGATACTCGGGTAGAATCAGCGAAGACTGAGATCGATCAGATCAACACATCAGTGGGAACCGCTCAGACGAACGCTGATGCAAAGATCGCGCTCATCGAGTCGAGCACGAAGGAAATCGAGGCTTCTCATAAGAAGGACATCGAGATACTCGTCGCGGAAAAGGAATCGCTCACGCTCGCCAATGACACGTTCAAGACTGAAAACACGAAACTCAAAAATGAAAACAGTGAACTCACTGAGGAAAATAAAAAGCTGCAAACGAACATATCCGACAGCGTTGCGGAGCTCTCTCGACTAGAGACAAAGATTCAGCCTCTCAAGGATGAAATCGGCGGACTCGAAACGGAGGAATCCACGCTTAGGGGGAACAGAGATGCAGTTGCGACTGACCTTCGCGAGAAAGAGAAGAAGGTCGAAGAGATTATCCAACTCACAACAGAATCTAATTCCAAGCTTGCAGAAATCATCGCTAAGATCGACAAGAACTCACCTGAGTACGAAAAGTATGTAAACGACAAAGCATCTCTTTTCAATCAGACCGAGGCACTCAAAAAGAAAGAGATCTTCATCAGAAACCGATACAAGCAAATTGGAATTGCTTTCGAATAACAAGCAATGGCACGAACAGATGGAATATGGGAAGTTTCCGAGACAGGCGATTACATCAAGATGCCCGGAGACGGATACGATGTCCTCATAAACGGACTCGATAGATATCTTAACTTCAACGACATGGCGGGATTTCCCGGCTATGGATTTCGCGATAACGGCGGAGTCATGGAGTTCAAGAATGACTTGGGCGTGTGGGCTCCGATCGGAACGGGCACTGGAAGCGGAACTGTCACGTCAGTGACCGCAGACGGAAGCCTCGTCGTGACCGTAGACAACACTGACCCTGCAAACCCCGTCGTACAATTCGGAGGTGTATTCACCGATGGCGTGACAATCACTGGCGATGGTCACGTGTTCAATCCGCTCACTGCCCACTCTGGAGAGGGAACATCTTTTCTCACTTACAACCAGATCGCGTTTGGAGATCCTGCGAACATCATGACGAGCACTGTAGACTTTCAGTACAACATTGCAGCCCAACTCTTCGAAGTCGGATTCGGCGGTACTGGATACCTTCTCGTTAATCCTCTCGCGAGCTTCTATGCGATGGGTAACCCACTCGGAACTCGAATGGAATTGAACGACTCAGGAGCGACATCATTCAGCTCTTTCTCTAATTTTTTCTATGCGAACGGACTTGCAGGAGAGAGGTACATGCTCCTCGGAGGGGGGTTCTACCAGATTGGAGATCTCTCTGGATCTAATAATAAGTCACAGTTTACCATAAACGATGCGGCACAGACATTCACGATGTCTGGAATCAGTAGTAGCAGATACTTTGTAGTGGACCCGAATAGTCAGATGTTCCAGTTTGGAGACATCGACAATGGCGGGAACGGGGACTTTTTCGAAATAGGCAAGAACAGATTCACCTTCTTCGGCAAGCCAGGAGGCATTAGAAGCCTCAACTTCGACCAGAACGCGAACACATACGAGATCGGGGACATAGACTCAAGCAATGTGAATTCCACTCTCCTGATCGACGATGCAGGTAAGACGATCTATGCGAGGGCTCAGCAGTTTATAACACAGCAACCAACTGGCGAGCAGTTCATCATAGCCACGCTGAGTAGTATTCAGATGGGAGACTTGAGTTTCGTTGGCAACAATACGACACTCGGGATATTCGACTCGTCTGAGTTAATGCAGTTCTCCGTGATGGGGAACAGGTACTTAGACATGAACGTTGCAACGCAGACGTATGCGATAGGTGACCTTGATGGCGTGGCTGGCAACAACTATTTCACTATCACGGATGGAAGTGGAGACATCCTAGCTCACCCAACATACGGCTTTACCATCACTGACGGAACAAACACCCCGTTTGTCGCATACACATTTGCTAACCAAGTGTACCTCTCAGGAAACGCATACCCGAACAACTTCGGAACTACCGGAGACATACTTTATACGGACGGAGCGGGCACTAACTTCTGGTCTGCGCCACCTGCCGCTTCTGTCGTTGCGATCGGACTTCCCATAACAGGAACCTCACCGAATCAGGTTCTGTTCATGGACAGCTCGAACAACCTCGCGCAGACCGCGCAGTTCTACTACAACCCAGACATAGCAGTTGACCATTTCACTATTGGATTTCCAACTTATGGAGACATTAAGTTTAATATTGATGCGGGAATAGGTTCGTATCAGCTTGGCTCTCTTCCGGGCAACATTGGTGGATTCGGAACATACCTCGACATCGTTGACGGAAGTCAACATATCGATCACTACTCGAACACTTTCACTGCGAACCAAATCGGAACAGGACTCACCTACATCTACGCGGACTATCAGCCGGGCGGAACTATCGACATGAGACTTGGAGATTCAGGGTTCGCCGTGAACGGGACGCAGTTCCTCATTCAGGATGCAATACAGACAATCCAAGCAAACGCCGCGTTCTTCAAGGTCGCAGATGCTAGTTCTAGTGTCCGCTTCTCGATTGATACAAGTACAGGTGCTCCTACCATCGGGGGATTTGGAGCGTATACTCTCCCTTCGTCTGGCGGAAGCCTTGGAGATGTTCTAACCGCAGGATTTGCAGGATCTACCTCATGGAGTCCAGTTCCAACTTCGTCAATCGGAATTGGAACGACAATCACCGCATCTACCCCGTGGGAACTATTGTTTGTTGATGGATCAAACCAACTTGCGCAGGACTCAGGCTTAATTTTCCAACCTGTATCTGGAGGATCGCATCCATTCACATTCCACATCTCATTGAATAGCACCAACGTGTTCGATATCAACAACACTTCTGGTCAGGCAAAAATCGGTAACTACGGAGGCGGTGGAGTAGGACCTGCGTATGCGACATTCGACTGGGGAACCACCGGAAACACTCAGTTTAGAAATTTCGGAACATTCTCTGTTGCTGATAGCTTGGGTAACCAGTCATTCCGAGTAACTCCAACTACCAACACTGTTAGAATCAGTAATGCGTTCGATCTTCCAACTGGCGCGACCCCACTCAACGGAGTCATGACACTTACGAGCTCAGGTGTTGCAGGATGGCAGTTGATACCTACGGCAAGTCTCGCATCTCATGCAGTGACATACGCTAAAATTCAGCAGGTTAATGCGAACAGAATCCTTGGAAACCCAACGGGATCACTCGCCGACGTGTCCGAGATATCACTCGGCGCGAGCCTTGGATTCTCAGCAGGATCCCTCAACGCGCTCCTCGGATCTACTCGGGTAGGTTTTGGAAACGCATCTGGATTCATGACGGACTCATCGAGCTTTATTTACGACGACGTGACTGCGCACAAGTTCAACGTATCGCTTGCAGCGCACCAGTACCTCACTCTCGACCAACCAAACGGACGAATGCAGATCGGAGACATCACAGCAGCATCAAACAAGGTGTGGCTCGACTTGCGACCTGTGTTCAACAACACAATCCTCTACTCTGGAAACCAGTTCCAAGTTCAGTCTGGGACGAACCAGATGCTCTCGCTCGATAACCAGTTCTGGCAATACTCGATCGGAGACATCTCTGGAGCGAACCACAGCACATACATGAACATCAGTGACCTGAACCAACAGCTCAGCATGGCATCAGCAGGTCACCTCATGTTTAGTGCCGATTGGATCAACTCGTTCTATAAGTTCGGAGACTCTGCCTCTGGGAACCATGGAGACCGCATTGAAATCGACGATACGACTGCAAACCAGTCAGTCTCACTCTTCGGAGGAAAGAACGTCGTGATCAAAGACAACGTTGGTCACCAGTTCGGAAACTTCGGGAATGCTTCCGGTACGATCACGCTCGGAGACATCTCGGGAGTATTCAGCGGAAGCCAGATATCGATGGATATGGTCAACAACATGAACACGATGTTCGGCACGTTGCTTCGAAACAGGTGGAGCGGAGTAAACGACTTCTTGATCGATTCTCAAAACTTCAACTACTATGCGGGAGACTTCGGAGGAAACAACAACCACTCGTACTGGAGATACAACGATGCCACCCAGACGTTCACTCTCAACACTGGAGGTGTCGTGGTATTCCAAGTCGACAACCAAGTAACAACTCTCAAGCTTGGACGTAACGAACCAAATATCCAATTTGCTGACTATGGAACATCGACTAACCTGCTCTTGACTGACTACAACCTTCAGATCGGCGCAGCGGGATCAGGTGCAACATCAGTGACTCTTGATCACACGATTCCAGTGGGAGCGCTTATGATTGTCTCAGACTATGGAGCAGCCGCTCTCACGAACAACATCACCATCGATGCCGGAACAGGTCACACTATTCACGGCACGACAATTGCGCAGACCTATGTGATCTCGCTCAACGGTGGATCTGTACAACTTAGAAAAGTAACATCTACCTCTTGGAAGATAGAATAAAAAGCAATGGCATTTAACACAGAAACAAAAAGCGATATTGGTCTCAATAACGTAAATAACACTTCTGACATGCAAAAGCCGGTATCAACGGCACAGGCAGCGGCGATCGCTGCGATAGTCACCAGTGTAAACTCGATGTACGTGAATGGGACTCTATACACGGGCGTGAAGTCTTGCTCGATGAACAGAAATGTCGCATCGGGCGGATCGGTCGTGTTCTATCTCACAGATGATGGAACGGCTTCAGGAAACGCGATATTCCAAAACAATGTTTTCAAGTCTACCGCGAACTTCTGGGCCGATGACGTCAGTAACCAGTATCAGATGGGAAGCTACTCATTGTCAGCAGATAGGAAGGTACTTACCTTAACGGTAAATAGACTCGGAAGCGTGCTTCTGGGTATAATACAGTTCTTGGCAAGTGCTACTGGAACCACGATTTACATGACCATAAGAGGAAACTAATTATGAAGAAAAACTATCTAAAACAAAAGAAGAATGGAATGCTCTACTTTCACGTGAGTCCGAAGAACGTGGGGAGCCTACTTGGTTTATTCATAGCGCTAGTCGTCGGCTACACGCTCATTCATACAGGCGCTGCGAGACAGATTCAACAGGCCTTCTTCGACACATGTCTACCGTAAAAACACTCATTCAGACAGCCTTCATGATCATACTTTGCTGCTTTCTCTGGAAAATAAGTCGATCATTACAAGTAATAAGCGACGTGTATGCCGACTCAAGCATCACGATAAACTAAAATGGTAAACAGACTGGCAAAAGAAATGGCGATCAAGACACCTTCGAAGACAATAACGGTCGCGAAAAAGCCACCTCGCCCTCGTCCGGGAAATCCCAAACGGATGGCATAGGGACTTTTGAAAAGTGCGTGTTATAATTATTATTATTTAATTAAAAGCCTTCGGGCAAAAAAATCACATGGAAACTCCAATGACAGTTACAAGCGTATCGTTCGTAAACACAACTGAGAACATGGCTCTCGAAAAGACTCAGCGCAAGATGGTTGTCAGCTTCTCTAACAACACTGACCGCGTTATGACTCATCAGCAAGCTCTCAACATGATCGCAGGATCAACAAAGCAGCAATCTGAGGCAGCTCAGATGACAACTCTCGGAAACGGGATCAAAGGTGCTATGGACACTCTTATCGCAGCCGAATAATAAACTCTTTTTAGTATGGAACAAGCACACACGAAAAGATCAAAAACTAATCTTGTTGACACAATGCTAGAAAATTGGTCAATAATCTTGGTGCTTGCTTCCATCATATTCTCATGGGCGAATTTTAAGAGCGACGTCTCAAGCTTGCAAGCTCAGGTAAACAAACACGATGTTTCTCTCCAGACGTTGAACGAGAACTATCAATCGACGTCTCAGACCACATCGAACAACATCGCAAGCATAAACACGAAGCTCGACATTATCATGAAGCACGATGGTCTCTAAAAAAAATGGATATCACACTACAACCAACTTTGGACATGACGAATGACTACCTCGCGAACTACACCACGGGTAACATCGACGTTCCTGCTCGCATCCGCGCAATCAATCGTGCGATCGAGTACGTTGACCGTAGAATGGGCCTCCCATCGAGCGAGAAAATATTTCCCTTTGTTTACGTTCAAGGCAACATGTTCACGAACCTCCCAGAGGACTTCAACGAGCCGATCACTCTTGTGTATCAGAAGCCACAAGACAACATCCCTTGCAATAACTGGGAATGGCAGCAGTATCCGTACATCCTCCAGAACAACGAGTTTCGATACGGTCAGAAGAGCTTCGGAACTACTAACATCAACGGTCCAAAGCAGCTCATTCAGCTTGGACGAAACCTTCGACAGGGTGCGGTGATAAACCCTTTCAATAGCCTCAACCTCGTCACCCTCTCCGGAGATGCGATAGACGGGGCAGTCGACAACAACCAGTTCGTCTTCGGCGGTGGATCAGTATCGTTCACAATCGATCCGACACTCGGCCACGGGAAGGCGAGCGTTGGAGTCTCTGGATTCGGAATCATGGACTTCTCTCAGTACCACCTCAACCAGGCGGTCTTTCAGGTTCAGTCGTACCTTCCTAGCACGAACATCTCGAGCATCGACCTCGTGTTCGGATCCTCACCGACTGACTACTACACTTTCACGGCGACCGCTCAGCCTTCGAGCGCTGCCTTCTCTTTGGATAATTGGAACCCGACTCAGTACATTTTCCAGAATCCTACGATGACCGGAAGCCCTAACGATCAGCAGATCAACTTCTACCGATTCGACTACTACGAGAACGGGTCTTTCGGCTCGACTCCGATCCCGTACTTCCGCATCAACGACTTCAACGTGTTCTTCCCAGACGACATGAACCTCGTATACTACTCTCAGTACAAGGGAACTGATAGCGCAGGAACATCTCAGAAGATCATGCTTACCGCAGCAAGCGACAAGCCATACTACATGCAGAATTTCCCAGACCTCTTGAACCCTGTGGCTCTCCGTGCTGCCTACATCCTTGCGCCTCAGATGGCACGAGACAAGGACTTCTGGGCAATGTATAAGACAGACTGCGAGGAGCAGTTGAAGATGTACGGAAAGATTTACCCGCGCAAGAGGATAGTCAACCTCGGACAGACACAGTTGCGCCGACCATAGTATGGCTGAAGCAGTACTACTCCCAGACAACGCTCAAATACGTGTGATCAACAAAGTAGGACTCGCGGGTGCTAATACTTTTGACGATCCAAAGGACATCGCGGACCAAGAGCTCGCGCTCGTTCGAAACATGATCTACGACAACGGAGTGATCTATCCGCGCATGGGATCGAAGCGAATCCTCGCGAAGCCTACCGGAGAGACTTCAGATCCTTTTCAGTTGCTCGTCGCAACAACCTCAGACGGCATCGACTATCAGATCGGAGTATACGGAACGAAGTTCTACCTCGTCGACACGATAAACAATCAATGGATCAACATCACTGGAACGTATGCTCCTTCGATGTCCAAGTTGCTCTATGGATACACGAACTGGAACAACGGGATCCCAGATGATCGATTCTACTTATGTAACGGATTTGATAACGTGGGCAAATGGCTCATGGGAGTAAGCACGACCGCCTCTCCAATCGCTCCGGGAGACCTCACGATCACGCTCGCTAGCGGGACTCGATTTCCTGCAGTTGGAAACCTCCTCGTAACAACTGGAGGAGTATCTACATCTATTCCATATACCTCAGTAGCCGGAAACGTCTTTACTCTCGGAGCACCTGCAGGAATAACCGCACTTGCGGGAGATACTGTCACTATGCCAATCATCGATATGGGTAGCACCGTGCCTCCGGGTCACGTGTTCCTCAAGTCTCTTGGACGTCTCGTCGTGGCAAACGCATACGGGGCAGAGAACACGCTCCACTACTCAGTCTCGGGAGATCCTGAAGACTATACGATTTCTAGCGCGGTTACGAGCGGAGGATTCTACACTCTCTACAAGGGAAAGGGTGGAATTTTGGGAATGAGCGATTTCGGTCAGTACTTCATCATCGAGAAGCAGGACGTAATCTCAACCTTTGCCTTCCAAATCGCATCAGACAACTCGGGATTCATCGTGAACGTTGAACCAGTCATCTCTGGAGACGGAATCGGTCCTGCATCTTCTGCGACAATATTAAATTATATGAACGTGCTCTACTACCCTACGATCGGAGAGGGTATTGTTAGTTTCTCTCCTCAAGCGACTGGAGGACAGACAACTACTGGAATTCAGCTTCTCTCTCAGAAGATCAATAACTTCGTGACGAAGACACTGGACTTCAGCCTCAGCAGGACATGCGGATCGAACCAGAAGCTCTATTGGCTCGTTTCTCAGCCGGGAATTGCAGTGCCAACATCGGTCAACAATCTTACCCTCGTGTACGACCTCATTCGCGGAGCATGGAGCGTTTACGACAACTGGAACGCAGTCGACATCAAACCCGCGAACAACAAAGTCTACTTCTTGAACATAAACGACGGAGCGCTCTATCAGACGGATGTCGGGTATCAGGATGCAGTCAACGGAATGGTGTCTCCTTACACTGCTGTCATGCTCTCCAAGCGATTCAACCTCGACAACCCTGAGATGCTCATGCGCGGAATCTATCTCTATGTCGAGGGCTACATCAGCCTCAACACGACTTTCTACATCACCGTACTCTACAACGAGTCCGGCTCTTTGGGACGTCAGACGTACGCAATCGCGGGAGACAACTTGAACCTCACCTCTCTCCAAGTCGGAGGAGGTCTCGGATTCTTCCCACTCGCGGTTCCGCTCCTCGGAGGCGTTGACCTTCAGACGATGCAAGCACTCGGTCAGCCTAAGTTCTTCCGAGCGTATCTCGAGCTCTCACAAGCGTTCAGACCGCACAATATCCAAGTACAAGCGTACTCAGTCGCAGCAGGTTCTCAGTGGGGACTATCGACAATGGCGCCAATCACAGTGCCTGATCAGTCAATCGAGACGAAGCTAGTAATCGGACCAAGCACGGCTCCTACGATTTTATTGTAGATTATCAATCTAGTGTTATAATAAAAATCATGTCAATCGATAAACGTCCTAACATATTCATTTCCTCACTCGCTCGAACTCTCTCAGAAGGAGGATCTGAAACTGAAATTTATCTCTCCACGATCATGACCCAAGACGGTCAGATTGTTGAAACAACTGACTTCTCTTTTTTCGGGAAAGCGACTGTCACTATCGACGTTCTCAGCTCGAGCTCAATCGAGTTTGACTCATTCACTGGAGTCGACAACAGCAATCCCGCAGAGCCGTTCCTATCTGGAGTGGTCCGTGGCCTCTCATTCAAAGACAACACGGTTATTCCCACAAACGCAAAATTCCACGTTGTCGGAACTCCGGTCATCATCTCATTCGGAACCCATGACCTCATTCAGCTCGAGACAATCATCCAAGACAACTACAACGCGCTCCTCGCGCTCATCGGCGCAGCAGTCATCGGGCAAGTTCCTGCAGCGAGTACCACAAACATGGGTATCGGTCGCACGACAAAAGATCCGGCAGTCAGTCTCGGGACAGCAACGATCACCCTCGCCAATCCGGCAGTCATCACGGCAGCGAATCATGGCCTCACGGTAAATGACATCGTTCAGTTCACAACGACTGGATCTCTCCCCTCGCCTATCAGCGCGGGAACAAACTATTACGTCATAGCAGCGGGACTCGCCACGAACACATTCGAGATCTCACTTACACCTGCGGGAACTGCGATCAGCACGAGCGGATCAAGCCAGTCAGGAACACACACTGTATACCGTGTCACTCCTACATTCGTTGCAGACAACAACACGGCTTCAGGGAAAAACGTCACTACATATAACCCAGTCGAGGATGAAAATGACACAACAAACGGAGCCACTATCACAGCGAGTACAATCTCTTTCACTGCGCCAAACATAATCTCTGACTCAGGATCAGGATTTACCACTGCGAACCTTCGCGCGGGAGACTCGATCACTGTCACTGGATCAGCGGGAAACAGCTTCACCTTCCAGATGCAGACAGTCATCGCGGGAGTCATCACGACGGTAGAGCAGACGATCGTAACTGAAGCAGCGGGTCCTTCGATCACGCTCGCAGCAGTCAAGGCAAACAAGCTCTTGCGACTCGGGCCAGACGGAAGTATCCCTGCGCCCGCAATCCCGCCATCTCTCTCTCCATTCAAGAACATGCTAGCAGGAGAAAACATCGCGCTTCGAGATGCAGTCTCAATCATCGGATACCAATCAGATGGAGGAGTTCTTCTCGATGCCTCTCTCGCCTTTAACGGAGTGATCAACGTCCCCGGCACTTCTTCAGGTACGTACACATACACTCAGAACTTCACGGTCGGAGCGCAGAACAACAAGGTTCTCCTTTTGACTGTTTCCATCTCATACTCGACCGCAAGTACCGCGATCATCACTTCCCTTGCAGGAGCAAGCTATAACGGAATCGCGATGACAGCCATCGACACTCAGGTTCAGACGTTCCCGAGTAACAACACAATCCGCATGACGACATACATGCTCCTCGCGCCTCCAGTTGGAACGCACGCATTCATCGTTAGTGTCGGAGCATCTCAGGGAGGCGGAAGTCCAGTCGTCTTCACGCTTCAAAACGTCGCATACGACTACTACAACGCAGTTCAGTCATACACTCCTGATGCGATCGCCTCTAGCTTCAACACAGGTACTTCTACAGTCACTACGACTCAGGGAGGAGATCTCGTTTGGTCAGTTGCCTCAGATAGCGCGATCATTCGCGGAGCACCCGCAAACCAAGCTAGTGTAACTGGACTCATCGCGGGAGACAGTGGAAACAGCGCAGGACTCTTGGTCACTCCAAGATCATGGACCACTCAGACGTTCGACACGACAGGAGGAGTCCTCATCGTTCAGGTCGCGCTCAAAGCGATCACCGTTCCAGTATTCGCAGTTGTTCGCATGGATGGATCTAACATCTTGACAGTTCCATCATTCATGGGATTCGCAGCGGCAGCAATTCTTCAGGGAGCTATCGGTCCGATTCAAGTATCAGGAATCGTGACTGGTTTCTCAAACCTCTATCCTTCGTTGCCATACTCGATCACGAACACTCCGGGCGCCATCGACTACACTCCGGGTACGATCGCGAAGCAGGTAGGTCTCGCCACATCAGCTACAGAGCTCCTCATACTCCCTGCTAAGACGACATCGGTGGCGGGAATCGCGAAGAGCGCAGGAGTCTATTACATCGCGGAGACAGATGGATTCCTCTCCTTCATCACAGCCAACGGAACTCAGAAAAATATTACAATCAACGGAACGATCGTCGCTTCGGCGAAGAGCGGTACGGGGGCTCCGATATCGACAGCCTTTGCTCCAGTAGCAAAGGGTCAGAGTTACGTGCTCGATGTAACTGGATTATTCACGCCTCTCGCATAATAAAAATATATGTCACAAGTACCTACATCTACAATTACAACAACCCCCACAGCTCCAGTCGCTCCGGTCAAGCAACCAGTCTACGATCCAAACTCAGTGGTTGATACTTTGAAGTCCAAGGGTATGGATAGTTCAATGGAATCTCGAACGGCGCTTGCTACTAAATACGGTATCAACGGATACACTGGATCGCCTACTCAGAACATGGCGCTTCAGGCGCTTGTGATGAAAGGTGGTCCTGCAGTAGACAACACGAAAATATCAGGATCTTCCTCTCCAATCAGCGTTCAGAACACGAACAACGGACTCGCTTCGGCAGCAAATGCAGTAGGTGCTACAAGTACCCCGACAGGAACTCCTGCTCCTACAAACAAGACGATCACTGGATCTATAGTTGACCCAAAGACAGGCGCAACGACGAACACTTACAGCGATGGAACTACAGCAGTGGTTCCGGCTGATGCCTCGGTTGCTCCTTACTACTCTCAGGCTCAGACGGCGACTGATCAGGCGACGTCTCAGTACAACATCGACAAGACAAAACTCGATACAGACTATCAGGCCCAGAAAAAGCAACTCGAGGAGGAAAAGGCAAATGCCCTCGCAGGTGCTACTTCGAGCTATAACACGAATAACCCAACAGGAAGCGGAAGCGACAAGTCAGAGTACCTCGCGGGAATCGCATCAAAGTACGACACTGCGATCACGAACCTCACTTCAAGCTACAACAGCGCGACATCTCAGAATGACCTCAACCATCAGACCAATCTCACGAGCATCAATAATAGCCTTCAGAGTGCTCTCTCTCAGGCTCCAACTCTCAAATTACAACAGCAGAAGCTTCAGGCTGACATGCTCAATACTTCGATCGATAACTTTACGAAGGTCATTTCAAACAACCCAGAAATCGCGAAGCTCTTCAATGACAAGGGCGAGATCACTGGTTCTTACGATCAAGTGCAGTCTCTCATAGATACTGCGACAGGAATGGGAGTTCCAAAGGATCTTGTGCTTCCGATGATTAAATCAGAAGTTGCGAATGCGAAAGCAAAACAAGCTGCGAATGATGCAGCAGAAGCAAAGGCCGAACTCGCTCAGCGCACTGCAGATCGTCAAGATATGATGGCTCAGGCATCACTCAACAAGTCATCAGAGGCTCTCGCGTATCAGGAGAATCGAGATCGTCGAGCAGACGAGACTCAGGCTCGAACTGAAGCAAAGGACGTCGAATCTCAGTTCTTGCACACAAACACGTCTACACAGGCTCTGGCAGTCGGTCAGCAGTACATGAACCGAATCGAAGCGGCATCTGGAACCGGAGTATCAGCTCTCGGTCTCATTGATGCGCTCGTGAAGCTCGATACTGGAGGTCAGGCCGTTCGCCAAGGTCAGACAGACATCTTGCAGGAGTCAGGAACATGGGGCGATTCATACTCTCGCCTCAAGGCTAAGATGGGCTTGTCGAGCAAGGTTGGAGCTAACACCATCTTGACTCCGAACCAAGTCACTCAAATCAAGGATCAGGCAAAGAAGATCATTCAGGAACAGATCAACTCTGCGATCCCTGCATACCAGTCTGCGAAGTCTGCAGTCGACTCTATCAAGAGCGACTACCCTGAAGAGTCAGACAAGATCGATGGCTACACTCAGTCGATGAAGAGCGCAGAGGCGTTCATCAACAAATACGGAACAGACGAGCAGAAGGCTCAGATGGGTCTTGCATCATCAGCTACCACAGACAGCTCGACACCGAACTCTGACGACTATGTTACAAACTTTTTAAAGGGAAAATAATATGGAGAATCAAGTAACAAAAGCACAACTTCAACAGATGATCTCGGGAGCTCCGGCAGGAGTGACTCCGACTTCGATCGTGAGCAGTATCCTCAAATCGGGAAAGACGATTGAGGGTTTTGACTCTTCAAAGTTCAACTCTCTCTCAACACAGCCTCCCGCACCTACTGGCACTGATACTGGCGCGGACAAGAAAAATACGGAAGGTCCTCAGCCTACAGAGCTTCAGTCTTTCATCAAGGATCAGGGTAGCTTCAAGCAGACTTATAACGACCTTAAAAACAAGCCAGACAAGGGAATCGGAGACGTAATGTCAGCGGCTTTTTCTGGAGCTCCTCTCGCGCCCGCGACAGAGAACGACACGAAGAGCGGAAACATCCCGAAGATCATCGCGAAGACTGGCCTCAACCTCATCTCAGATGGACCTGCGGTAATGAAGGGACTCGCAGAGGCAATCAGCAAGCCACTCATAGCTTCCGGTAAAGATCTTCTCGGAGGACATCCAATCGATGCGACAGGCGACCTTGTTGGAGGCGCCTACGACATCGTAAGCAACGTTGTAGGCTACTACACAAACATCCTCGGCACGGTCCTCTCAGACGTTCAGGACGGCATCCAGAACGGCAACATAGACAAACTCAAGGAAGATGCACAGAAGGCGACAGTGGAGATCATGAACCACCCTGCTCAGGCAGTGCTCGCGCTCGATGGTGCATTCGAAGGAGTGAAGGGAGCAAAGGGCGCAGCAGGAAAGCTCAAGGGCATCTCTAGCGACTCGATCGCGACACGACTCAGCGAGACTCGTGATATTTTGAATAAGAAGATGGATGCAGTGAACAAAGTCTCAGACCTCACAGATGCGGCCAACAAGATAAAATCAAAGGCTCAAACCGCGATGGAATCGGCAAAGACTGCAGTCAATGGAATAGGAAGCAAGATAAAACAGAAGGCAGGTCAGATCGCCGAGACTGGAGAACAACTCAAAGCAAAGGCAATTCAGGCATCGAAGGATGCCATCGAGAGACACCAGAACGACATCGATCTCAAGCAAGCTCAGAACGAGCTCATTTCAATAAACGAAAAGGCGCAGACCGCAGTGAACGAGACCACTACAGAGAAGCTCAAGGAGTTTCAGACCAAGGGATTTCCGTCACTCTCAGACATGGGGACCGCCCTCAACAGCCTCGGTCGCTTTGCGAAGGAAAAGTTTTCTGACGTCTACGATCAGAATCTTGGAAACGCTAAGGTTGACCTCACAAAGGGATTTGACGGGGTTAAGAAGATGTTCACGTACCTCAACAAGATCTCCGACAACGAGACATCAGCGGCACTCAAGCCGAAGCTCGAGAATCTTCAGTTGCGCGACATCGTTACTAAATACGGAGACAACGAAAAGGAACTCTACAATCAGATCGCGAAACAGGGAATCGATAATAAGCTCTGGGGCAATTTGACCTTCAAAGATCTCAAAGAAAACTTCCCTGCAATCGAGTCAGCGGACGTGAAGGGAATACTCAGCAACATCGAAAAGAAGATCTCCGACAACAACCCAGATGCCCTCAAGAAATACAACGAGTTCGTGAAGGAAGGATTCACAGAGTCTTTCCGCGATGCGATCAAGAGCAAGTACGGCGAAGACCGTCTCTCTAAGATCGATGAGAACGACAAGAACTGGTCAGACATGAAGAACAGCGATCTCCTCACGAAGGATAATCCAACTCTCAATCAGATCATGGCCGGTTGGAAGGACTTCACCAAGGTAGCGATGAAGCTTCCTGAAGGAAAGGCACTCATGGAGAAGATCCAAAACCACGTCGGTTCAGAGATCCTCGATCGCGCAGAGAGCGCAGGAGAGTACAACGTCGCAAAGATCACTGACGGAATCAAGAAATACGGATCTGTCCTCTCAGACAAGATCAAAAACAGCCTTCAGACAATCGTCGACCTTCATGACCAGATGTCAGAGAGCAAGGATCTTCAGGGAAAGATGAACGAGTTCCAAGGCAACAAGCTCGAGTCAGACAAGACCAAGGTTCAGAACGAGACTGATCAGACTGTCCTTAAAGAGAAGCAACGCGCACTCGAGGCAGAGCAGAACGGTTTGAAAGAGACCGATGCTCAGCTCAAGGAAAACCAAAAGACAACAGAGGCAAACGCCAAAGAGATCGGGTCCACTCCTGAAGAGGTCATCAAGAACCTCAAGGGAATCTCAACAATGGACGAATGGAAGAGCTTCATCGACAAGTCAGGACACACTCCTGAGCAGCTTCGCGATGTCATAATCTCATCAGTGATCCAGTCAGCGGACATGGAATTCGGAGTGAAGAACGGAGCGAAGTTCGGAATGGCGAACCTCGACACCCTCATGAAGAACATCGAGGACCTCGGAGGAAAGGCAGACAACCCAGAGAAGGCTGCGGTCCGAAAGGAGATGCTTGGCCCAGACGGAGAAAAGGCATTCGAGGAAATCAAGCAGAAGGCAAACGAGTACAAGACACTCAAGACATTCAAGGGCAAGACTCTCGCGGGTCGCGCTCTCCAAGTCGCATTCGGATCTATGCTCGTCGCCATGGGCTACCACAAGCTCTGGGGAGGATCTAAGATCGTCGAGGCATTGCGTGGCAACAAGGTCATATTCGAAGATCCTGCCGATCGCGGAGGTACTTCGAGCCAACCTGCGAAGCCTAAAACACCACTCAAGACAAAGGCAAAGAACGCAGTGAAGAAGGTTCGCAACGTCATACAGGACAATGCGGGAGTCATCGGAGCGACACACAAGGATGATGAAGAATAATCCCTTTTGGGGTATACTATGAACATACATTATAATTATTTTAAGAAACCCAAATCCATGGAAAAAAATACACAACCAGAGATCGTCATTGACCGAATCACGCCATTCGGAAAGCGAGTGCTCGTGAACATCTTTAAGAAGCCAACTCAGACCGCATCAGGCCTCGACCTCCCAGAAAAGGAGAACGATGGGACTCCGGTGATGGGTCAGGTTATCGCAGTCGGCAAACGACCATTCTGGAAACACACACCGTTCAAAGTCGGACAGTGGCTAATGTTCCGCAAGTACTCAGTCGACGAGCTCAAGATGACGAACTCTCAGGGAGACTTCACAGTCTACATGCTCGAAGAGGAAGAGGTAACCGGAATCGTAAACTAACGCAATGAAAAAGCACGAACTTGAATTTCATAAGTACATCATATTCTCGATCTACATGGAGTCGGGTTCGCTTGCTTGGCATCTCATGCAGGAGGGAAAGGACGTCGTGATCGCGCAGGTTCAGGATCTCCGCACTGTCGGAGTGAAGGAGGCTGAGGATCCTACACTTAAAAAGAAGCGCCTTGAGCCGTACAACGGAATCCTCAAGAAGGCGAAGGCAGAGAAGATGATCGAAGAGATGGCGAAGATCCCCAACAAGGATGAGTACTTCGTGATCTTCGACTTCAACTCACTTCACCCTTATGCCGAAAAAGCGTCAAAAATGGGCTTTAGGCACGGTATTTTCCCTACCAAATACGATTATGAGCTCGAAAACGATCGCGCGTGGGCAAAGGAGTTCGTGATGAAGCACTACCCAGACCTCAAGGTTGCCGAAGTCGAGGAGTTCAAATCTATCGATGATGGCATCGAGATGGTTGAGGAGTCAGAGGAATTCTGGGCTCTCAAGGGTAACGACGTCTCGTGTCAGACGGTAGTGCCTTGTTGCACTAACCTCGAGTTCGCGAAGGCTGAGATCATCGATGCCCTCCGTTCTCACAAGGAGGACTACGAGCGCAAGGGGTTCATCCTCGAGAGACAGATCCGAGGTGGCGTTGAATTCTGCCCACAGGTCATCTTCTACGATGGCGAGCCGGTAGCCCACTCAGTAGACCTCGAGAACAAGGCGATCGGTCCGGGAAACGTCGGCATAAAACTCGGTTGCGCGATGAACGTCGTCGCAGAGATCGATGCTGATTCAGAGGTCATCGAACGCGCATTCCCACCTGCGATGCAGAAGCTCGCAAAGCTCCATAAGGGACTCTTCTACTCGGACTCCAACATCATCATGAAGGACGGAGAGTACTACTATCTCGAGTTCTGCCAGAATCGATTCGGCTACGATGCGATCCAGACAGAGTGCGAGATGGCGGGAGGAGTTTCAAAGTATTTCGAGGCACTCGCGAACAAGGAGTCTCCATACGAGCGAAAGTTCGGCGCTGCGGTTCGTGGCGTGAACATGCACAGAGACGGGAAGGGATATGTCATGGGAGACATGCGTATGCGTTGGGATCCTGAGTCAGAGCCTCACATCTGGCCGTACGACGTTCACCAAGACGACAAGGGCGGGTATGCCAACTCAGGATACGAATGGGAGCTCCTCTCGGTCTTCACCGGATCATCTGACGACCTCGAGTTCGCCATCATCAAATGCTACGAAGCCGTCGAGAATTTCTCCTTCGACGAGATGTACTATCGAAGTCACGGAGACTTCATTGACAGAAGTTATCATGGTAACATCCTTGATCGATACGACTCGATCAAGGGAATCATCTCCTCTGCAGTCGAAGAGGAGTAGGGTGCGAAAAGACATTTTATGCCAATGAAAAAGCAAAGAATGGCTGCGGGAACTCAAAAGCCCTCTTCTATGAAAAAGAAGAAAGCAGCTAAGATGAAAAAATAAATAGAGCTTTCGCTCTACCATACAGGTTCAACAAAGGCCCTCATTCACTTGACGGGCTTTTGTTTTGTGTTAGCATTAAGGAGTACATGGGTGAGCGATCGAGCTTTTGACTTACGAGCCACCCATATAGAATTCGAAATAGCTATAAGAAAAGACCTCCTACTTAGCGGTAGAGAGGTCTTTTCGTTTGCTCCCCTTCATGGATTCGAACCACAATCAACGAGTCCAAAACTCGGTGTCCTGCCATTAGACGAAAGGGGAATGCAGAGATATTTCTATCCCTGCTGTTGCTTTGATGGATCGGGCGGGTTCACTTGGATGAGTCCAAGCAACTTACCGCAACTGTCCGTGAGAAGAGCCTTGAGGATCGAGACTAAGCCGGTAATAGCGGAGAGTACTCCGATATCGGTCATGGCGTGCCAGTCGATCTTAAAGATGCTTCCGAGAGAGAGGATATAGAGCAGAACCGAGAGCACCGCGGTGATAACGACTGTCATCAGGGCGCTGATCACGTTATGCCAGTTGATCTTGAAAAGACCACTCATGGCATTATTCAGCGATAGAACCTGCTCCGACTGCTTCGTTGTCCCAGAAGATGAAACATTCGCTTGTTGAGCGAGCCTTCGCATCTTCAGCAGAAGTGAATTCATGAGTCTGCCCGTCGTTCTGGACTGTCTTTTCAGCAGTGAAGAAAGTGACGACTTCGCTTGAACCTGTGTAATAGAATTTGATGAATTTAAACATATGATTTTTCGAGCACCCTATTTTTATAAAATTACGCGTTGAGATAGTCAGTGACGACTCCGAGAAACGTGCTGAGACCGTTAGATCCGCCGTTCACGAGCCTTCGAACCATTGTCCAGTCCTTCATGTCGCAGCAATGACCGATGTTGCGATCCTTGAAATACTGGGCGAGTATCTTCGCGGACACGTCTAATTGTAACGCAAGCTCTGGGTGGCACACAAGGTCAATGCCGAACTTGTCTCCGTACGCCTTGTAGTTGTTGTACCCAGTGAGCTGTATGAGGCCTCTGCCCTTGTACTTCACTCCGTCTCCGGGGCGATAGTTACCAAGGTCGAGTCGCTTCTCGTACGCGCTTCCGTCTGATATCTCCGCGATCGGCAGGAATGCCTTTCCAACCTCTGTTCGAACGGTCGCCATCGCTCCTATGAGGGTCATTGGCGTGTTGATTCCGATCTCAGTGAGTGCCTTGTTCACCGCATCGAAGCAGTCAGATGCTCCCTTCTCGTAAGGGGTGTTCTTGTAAAATTTCATGAATTGGTCTTTTGTCATATGTTTTATTGTACGATTAGAATTTTCCCTCGTCAACTTGGCATACTTTCAGACCGAGGTGCTTGCGGTACATCTCCACGCAACGGCCACGGTCTTCGAACACGCAAACCACATCGTATTTCTCTGCAATGTGCTCGTTATATACTGCGAGCTTTATGTTCGTATCGAGATCTTTGTTTCCTAGAGGTCTCATGTAGAGCGCCTCGTAATTGAATCCATGATTCTCTAGCCACTCCTCAGTATCCTTTCTGCATGACTCATCTCTTCCAGTCACGAACACATGAATCGCAGTACTTCCCGCTCGAAGAGCTTGATACAGATGTCTCATCTTCGGATCAGGAATATCATCCTTGACAGTAGTGTAATCGTATGGCGTTCGATTTGTTCGATGCGCAATAGTGCCATCGATGTCCCAGATGTAGCACTTAATTTTTGTGTCCATGCTTGCTCATCTTTTTGATTAGTAAGTCAAACTCTGGGTAGAAGAAGTCTCGAACCTCGGTGACTCCGGTCATGTCGTGGCACACGTCGCACGGTGCATCGTGGAATGTAGATGTCTGCGACTTGAGTTCCTTTGGGCTTCTTCCGAACTTCTTCAGGCACGTAAGAACGTTTGCTGAGACACCGCACGGCATACAGACTTGTTGTATTTTCATAATTAGTGAATTAGCCAATAAACGAACGATATCTCAAGCACTAAACAAATGATGACCATCAAGCATCCGAGTCTGCGACCACCCTTGTCATTGTTATCCTCTAGGTTTCTCATTATATTTTCTTATTGATAGTCTTAGGCTCGTCATCAGCTAACCATCTGATAAAACCTGCAAACGACGGAGCGACTAGATCTGGTAAGTTTGAGAAACTGTAACCTTCTCCTGCTCGGTTACTCAGTGATTCATCGTTGAATTTTTTACAAACCTTCCCGTATTCCCTGAGTTTTTCAACAAGATCCATTAGAGATTTTCGATTTCTTTTTTGACCTCTTCCGACAGAGCGATCAATTTTTTAGTTGCTTCCATTGCGATCTTCTGACCTGAGTCACTGAGCCCGAACGGAGCGATGAGATTGCGGATCTCCTCTGCGAACTTCATGAGCTTCTCCTTGTCTGGAGCGAGCGCTGCCTGACGGTCAGCCTCTTCCTTTGCCTTCTTTTCGTCGAGCTCTTTCTGGAGGCGATCCTTCTCTGCCTTCTCCTCGGCCTCTTTCTTCTCGCGAGCCTCGCGTTCGAGCTTCTCGTTCTTCTCTTTCTCGATGCGGATAGCCTCGTCGTGCTGTCGCTGAGTCTCTGCCTTCTCGGCATTCTCCTTTGCGATGCGCTCGTCGTCAAGCTTCTTCTGATCAGCCTCCTTCTGCTTGGCGATGCGATTCTCCTCGGCGAGTCGATTGTTCTCTTCTCGGAGCTTGCGATCTTCCTCTTCCTTCTTTTCCTTCTCGATACGTTCCTTTTCGTCTGCCTCTTCCTTCTGCTTTAAGCGGAGGGCGTGAGACTCCATCGATGTCTCGAGGAGCTTCTGGAAAGCTGATTCCGGCATCTCCTTGAGCCCGAACACGAGGCTAAGGTCGATCACATACGGCTTGAGCTGCGCTATACGGTCCTCTAGGCGCTGTCTCTCTTCCTTTGCACGTCTTTCTGTGGCAATGCGTAGCGCGGTCTTCTCGAGGCCTTCTAGCATCTCCTCAATCGGTTCTATGGCGCCCTTGACCTTCTTCGCGATCTGGTCGATCGCAGTTCCTTTCTTGAGATATTCCTCTTTGAAGCTCTTGCGGTCATTCTCCGCATCGCAACGAATGTCCTTGAGCGCGAGGCGGACGGTACGAGCCTTTTCCATGCCCTCCTTGTCGTTCTCGTCTGCGACGGTTATCGTCTTCGCCTCTTCGATGAGGCGTGCTGACTCTGACATGTGGACACTGAAGCAGTTCACGATAGACTCGGCTTCAGTGAGCACGATTCCGTTTGCTTGGATGATCTCAACCAGAGACATCTCTTTTTTTTCTTGATCTGACATAAAATATATTTTTAATCGAATATTGTTTTTTGGATTGGTTTTACGACATCCCCCTCCGTTGTTGTAACTTTCACGTATTCCACGACTACCTTCTTCTGAGGCTTGTACGCATACCATGACACCTTCACCCCGTTCTCTCCCTTGCGATGGTCGACATCGAGTATTCCCTCAGCAGTAAGCTCTCGGAGCCGTCTGGCCGCGTTGGAGGATTCGTATCCTGCCCTTGCTGCGAGCTTCTGTAGCTCTCCCCCGCACACGAACTGATTTGGGAAGTTCTTCAGATACTTGATGAGACGATCCGAGAGGCTTAGTTCCTGAGTCATGATGCTACTTCTTTTTCTTCGCTACCGGCTTCTTAACTGGAGCCTTTGAGTCTTTTGCCTTTGCTTCTGCAAATTTTTCGTGAGCCATCTGGTGCAATAGACTTCCAACCATAACTTTCTTGATTGCTTCGTAGCACAAAGGATGCTCGAGAACTATTTGCATCGCGTGCTGAAGACTCACTCCATGATTGAGGAATGTGCCTTGGGCAGTTCCCTTCTCATCCTCAGTGAGGATCAATACAAATGCGTTTCCGTTCTTTACTGATGCCTTTTTAAGCTTCTCGATTTCTTTGTCCAATTTTGGACCCCACACTACCTTCTTTTTTGATGACATATGATTATATTATTTTACCGATAATTGAGCCTACGTGCTTCTCGAAGAGATCTTCCTGCTGAACGAAGTGCTTTCTCTCGAGGTCTTCAACCTCCTTCTTCTGATCCACTTCGACAACCTTGAGTTCGTCGTCGTAGCGTTTCTGGGCGAGTTTGATTTTCTTGTTGATCGCATCCCAAACGCGACTCTTTATGCTTCTGTTTCCGAATAACATAGATTACTTCGCGTTGATTAGGAGGCCATTAGAAGTTTCGAGACCGCAGTATGACGTGCATCCTGCCCCGTTCCATTTCGCGATAGCCTGTGCCTGAACCTTGATCGCCTCGAGTGCGACGACTTCCTTGCCTCCTGATGATTCGAGTGCACGAGCCTTGATCGTCTGAGCCTCTGCTTCTGCCTTTGCTGTTACGACTGTCTGCTCTGCTTCGTACTTGATCTGCTCGAGCTTGTTCTTGGCCGCTTCTGCGTTCTGAGTCGCAGTCACCTTAGCTTCGATCGCCTTGCTGAAGTCCGGAGAGAATTCAAAGTTCGTGATGCTGAAGTTTTCCATGATCGCATCCTTTGCCGAGAACTGCTCTGTGAGGGTCTTCGACACGAGTGTCGCGACTTCCGCGCGCTTCGTCACGAGCTCTTCTGCCGTGTACTGAGCCGACGTTGACTTCACTGTCTCGCGGATCATTGGCTCGATCACGTTGAGCTGATAGTTCTCGACTGAGTTGTACTGCTGAAAGATCTTGTCTACCTTGGTCCCATCGATGTGGTAGTTCACGACTACTGCGATCGATACGTCCTGAAGGTCCTTTGATGCTGCTGAGAGAGAGCTGTATTCTGAGTTGTCACTAGTTGCTGACTTGTTGTCGAATGCGACTGTGAGGGTCTTTACGTTCATCTTGTGAACGCTGTCGACAAAAGGGACTTTCATGTAGAGGCCAGTGTCGAGGACTGACTTGACCGCTCCGAAGCGAGTCTTCACTCCGCGCTCTCCGGCTGAGATCGTTCCGAATGACAATGAGAGCACGATGATCACGATGAGCACAAGCACGATGCTCTTGATGAGCTTTGCGATTTGATTATTTTGCATATTTTAATATTTAATGATAATTTCTATTCTTGGTTTTTCCTTGTCCACGTAGAAGTAGTCAGCGAATCCGTCTATGGCGTTCCAGTTGTCCTGTTGCAGGACCCCCGCGCTCTGTAGGCCGTCTAGGATGAACTTCTTCGCGAATGCGATGTTGTCCTTGTCTATCTTCCTGTTCTTGCAGTGCCAATAGAACTCTATTATGCACGGTGCGTATACGGGTTGGAGCCTTTGGCTCTTCGCCGAGTACATCACGATCTCACTGTCCTCCTTCTTGATCGATGCGGCTGCGAATCTGTTCGTTCGCGCTGCCTTGTCGTACCTGTTGAAGTCCGTGAGCGAGCCTTCGATGATCAGTTTCTGTTGCATTAGTAGTACTTCCGCTCACCCGTGTCCTCATACATTGTTGAGTTGACGATGTTCTCGACTGCCTCTATCTGCTTGTCAGTGATGATCTCCTTGGTCTCGATGTAGGTCATGACAGACTGTAGGAACTCTGAGCAGTACTCGTACATCGAACTGTCCAACATCTTCCCTACTTTCTCGTAGTACTCTAAAGTCAACAAAGACCTATCCTTTATTTTCTTGTCATCGAGCGACTTCTTAATTTCGAAAAAATGTTGTAGTTCGTTCATAGGATTATGCCTGAGCTGTTACCTGACCCTGATTGAGTTCCGCACCTGCGACAGACGAGTCTGCCACTACTTCTGCGTTTGCAGTTGTTGCACCTACTACTGGGACAATAAACCAGTCGTCAGCGAACATGCTTTCGCACGAGAGATCGAGGGGGAACTTGTCGTCGCCCTTGATCATGTAGAGGTAAGGCTTCGTCATCTTGCTGTTTTCGTCTGGGTACTGTGCCTTCATTGAGATGTGCACTGCACTTTTCCAAGCGAGACGAGAAACTTCTGCACCGCCCTTGCAAGATTCGAGAGCTTCACCGAATGTCATTGTGTTTTCATTCATACGATTTGTTTTGTTGAGAGTGGTGATGAGGGAGAGGGTAGCTTTGCACGATCGCTATTCTGCGTAAGGTATGACCTTTTCCCCTTGTTTCGGTACGCTTTACGAATAGCCACCCATCACTTTATTTTACCCTTTGAATGATGATCGCTTAGTACACGTCTGCACCTCCCTCTCACCACCACCCTCGATTAAGAACTTAATAAATTACGCTGTTGGTCCGGCTGCGTTTTCCGTCACAGCCTGAGCAGTAGTAGCACCTTCCTTAACCTTGTTCACAACATCAGTGACTTCGTATGTAGTGCTGAAACTCTCTCCATGCTTGGTGAGGGTGAAAGAACTACCGATGTCAATTTTGTTTTCGACGAAGAGTTGGATGAGCTTCGATGAGCTTGTGTTCAACTTCTTCACCTTCAAACCTTCTTCAGTCATTACGTCAACATCGAAGGACATTACCGCACTTGTGACACCTGTTTTATCGTCGGTCTTTGTGTCAGCTTTCATCGCACGCAAGCTTTCAATGTGGACTGATTCTCCGGACTCGATTGAGAGCCATGGTGAGTTTGCCTTTTTGAGCGCTTCGAACTTGTTAGCCTGATTTTCTAGAATTGACATTTTTTTATGTGTTGGGGCGTACCCCAATTAAATTAACTTGTAACATCTAACGGTGTATGAGGTTCAGACTGCTTCGGTTGCTCGATCTTTCGCATTCCCCGATGCTCCAGAAACTGATTTACTTCAGCCATGGAGATTCGGATTGCGCGAAGTCCGACCTTTCGAGACTTCAGCTTTCCTTGTTTCAAATAATTGTAGACTGTCTGTCTACTTATTCCCAGATACGATGCGACGTCATCTGGAGATAACAATTTTTCTTCATTCATACTCTTGAATTATAGCACCTTATTTATGACTATTGTATACTGTTGATAACTATACACCATCTTTTTTATCATTTGGCAAGGTCTTACTGAGGTGATCTTGCATGGCTTTTTCCCTTACCTCTCGAAACTTGTGAAGCGTGTATATCTTTGTCGCGAGTATTCCTATCATGTTTTTCGTCTGAGGATCGACGTTCCCCATCGGGTTGTTCAGCGCGGGTTCCATGTGCTTGAGCCCCTCGAGCATCCCGAGCTCGTACGCGTACATGGCATCGCCGGTGAGCGGTATACCGAGATCCTTGAGGTAGTTCGTCATCTTCTCCTGAATGTTCGGATCCATGAGATGAGTCATGTTGAGCTGATGCGCGTTGTGCTTCTCGAAGTCGTCGCACCACAATTTCAAAACTTTCTCTCTTTTTCTTTCTGCCATAAAATTAAACTTGATAAGACTCGATTTCACCATCGATATACTTTGCGACGTTCAAAGCGCTGTCTCTTATTTTTAACATTTTCTCATGAGCTTTTGTGTGCTTTCCATCCATGACTTCTTTGACGGCCTTTCCAATGTTTTCTCCGTGCCATGTATCAATCTGGAATCCGGCTTCTTTCTCAAATTTCTTAACTCGATCAAAAAGTTCGTTATAGTTTTTCTGAGCGGATTCACCATCTCGCTTTGAAGACTCTTTGCCCCTTTTATATTCAGCATCAAGTTCTCCTTTAATGAGATCGCGTGCAATACTTCGCTCCACCATGTTTCTCATGATCGCTCCGAGAAACAGTTTATCGATTGCTACAGGCTCAAGTCTGGTTGCCTCTTTCACTATCTTCATTCCTCCCTTGTCGTTTGGAACCATGAGACCCCACGTGAGTGGAAGCTCTCCATCCTTAACGATGTCAGGATCTCCTACTGCAAGATACCAGTAGTCGCAATACTTAGCGAGATCTTCTGCCTTCTGCGGATCCTTGAGCTCTTTGAGCCAGTCAGTGCGGGAGACTTTTACTTCTATTCCCGCGAGATAGATCCCGCGACTAGGCCAGAGACTCATGAACATTGCATCTGCAGTTCGAGCACTCTTTTCGTAACCCGTTCCATTTCTAACTTGGGTGAGCATCGCATACGCGGGAGCGCACCATACTTTTCCGAGAGCTGATATCACTTCGTCAGTGTTCAATGTTTTCTTTTTTTCTGACATAACTACTTCACTCCTACGAGTATCCAAGGTGGTAATGGCATCTCCTGAGTCTGAGACTTCCAGAGGTGCAGACAGAACGGGTGGTTGTTGATGTACTCGCTTTCCGGCGGGTGGTACTGAACCACGCACGCATCCTTGCCCCAGAACATCTCTTTGATGAAGCACATCTCGCGCCAGTTGGGCGTTCGATTCTTGAGGGACACTGAGACGTGATCCCATCCCTCTCCGTCGCTCACGATGACCTGCATCACGAAGCTCTCGAATGGAACGATGAACACTCCGTTGTTGCCGTACGACATGTCAGAAGACAGGTAGTGACCGAGCTGTTGAAAGCGATATTTTTCTGGTACTTGAAACATAAATTTTATTATTAAAGCACTCTAATAATTACCAACCGTAGTAGACCAACACATCATTTTCCCAATCGAAACTTTTCAGTATTCTAATGAGATCAAAGATGGCATAGTCTCTCTTCCAACTTCTCACGAGATTTGGCTTTGTGAGGTCAAGATCATAAGGACAACATCCGAAGTCTCCTCTCCATTCCGAAGCACGACTCTCAGCCTGAGAAATAAGCTCTTCATGAGTCTTTGTTTTACATTCCTCAAACCATTCTGCCATCTCTTTACGCTCCTTCTCTATAATCCCCAAGAGAAATTCCTTATCTACTACCCAAAAATCATGATCTCCAGAAAAATGTGCCATTATATTTGCGTTGGCAAAAAATGGATTATATTTTTCTGTGTCAACATCATAATATTTTCCAAATTCATGAATTTCTTTGACGAGCTTGTATACACTCACCCAATCTTGATCTTTGTCCCCGTATTTTTCACACAAATATGGATACGACATTTTCTGCATTTTGTCATGCTCTTCTTTTGAAACTTTTCCCAAATATAATCTGTATCCCATATATTTACATAACTGTTATGAGAACTTTCTGTTCCCCCTCTCTGTTAAATACGAACACGATCCCTTGCCATTCCTTCCTGAGCTCCTCATCCGAGTGACGGCTCTTGCTCACGTCAGTTCCCTGCTCGTACGCCTCGAGTGCGAGCTCGGCGATGAAGCTTGCGATTCCCATCTGAGGATTCGAAACCTGCCAGAGCTTTATGTGGCGTAGGCTGAAGCTATCGATGGCGTGTCGCGTGCACTCGATGAGCACCTTGCTCGACTGGTTGTGCGATAGCTTCTCTCTGACGTGCACCATGATCTCTTCCGGAAACTTGTGCGAGAGCATCCATCTGCAGTAGGACATGGGAAGCTGATCCACTCGAACGCCCTTGTACTTCCCAAAGGCCATGTAGGGTATTTTTTTATCAGGCATTTTGTTTTCGATATTCTTCTATTGCTTTTTTTCGACCTTCTTCGTCACGTCTTTCCTCTGCCCCACAATCCTTGCAGTCAAATCTGCCGAAATGGAATGGGTTTGGATAACCAGACTGAGGCTCCCAGTTGTGTGGAGACCCATTCAAGCAATCAGCCTTCTGTCCCGTAAAACTCCAGTCTTGCTGACTGTACACAAGGAAATTCTTCTCACACTTCGGGCACTCGCATTCTTCAGGTTTGTCCTCTTCGTTGTAATACGCACCATCATCGTGACAAAGGTCAAAACCGTGTTCACAATAAGGGCATTCGATTTCATCCATAAATTATATGTTGTACTTATCTTTTAAATATTTATCGAGCTCAGGATCTCTTTCGATGGTGGATCCCGCGGGCGCAACGCTCTCTGCCCATTCCAGAAAATTAAGATACCTGCAAACTTTGCACTCTCCGCATCCTTCTTGACCGCAGTCTTTTCGTCGTCTTCCCATGTTAGAATCGTGGCTTCATGCCTTCTCTCATAAATTCCTCTTGAGCTCGACATAGCTCTTTGAGGGCTGATTCGAAATTCTCCTGCTTCGTTTGGTCAGTCAGATCCTCTCGCAACGAGAGTAGGTATACTAGATAATTGTTGAAGAGGGATTCGATCTTGAACATCAATTCCGTGTAGCGGTCCAACTGGAACTCTGCCTCGTTGGGCAACGTCACTTCTGGAACCGCCTGAATCGCTCGCACGGCACTTGGGAACGGCACGCTGACCTCTGCCTCGAACTCCTTCTTTCGTGCCTCGATCTTCGCTCTGAGCGTGTTCAGGGCGTTGTCTTGTGCATCGTTGATCTCGTCTACTCGTGCATTCATACTGGTTCAATTTCTTTTATGTAATGATCAGGGACTAGACCAAGTTCCCTGATAAGCTCCTGATGATTAACCGTCTCTTGAAGATCAGCTTTGCACCCACTGCATATGCCGTGCTTATTGTATGTCTTCACGTGGCAATCTTTCCTAGGTCTCATGCGACAATACACAAGAGTTCCCCTTTCTTTGCTACTCATTTGTTTCGACTTCGACTAGGAAATAATGCCACACATACCAACATGGAACGAACCCTGTCTCTGGAGCGTTCGAGCACTTTGGATCTCCATGACAGATACAAGGTATCAGTCCTCTTTTGCTAACCTCGATTTGCTCTTGCTTCACTGTAGAGAGATAGATCGCACCTTCTGGAATTGGATGACCAGTTCCGTATTTGAATACTTTTTTAACCTTCATATACTTTTATAAGACGTTGCAAGTCTTCCTTAATGCCCCTGATAAGATCGCCCTGCTTCATTGTCGCCTTCTTGAACTCTGGAATGTTGATTCTCGATGCGGTAGACATTGCATCTCCGATCTTGATCAGCTCCATTGGCTTCGTTGCGGGGAACGTCGCCTCAAATTGATGGTTCGTGTTCATGTGATTTATTTATCATCGCCAATAAAATCGTCCTCTCCGAGAATGTCATCGTCTGACTCCTCATCGCCCTTGTCCATGTCCTCGCCCACCATATCGATGCACTTCGAGACGAGATTGCGGAACTTGACCTCAGTCATGTAACGCTTCGTCTTCGAGCTGTTGTATCCGTGACCCGCCTTCACGAGCAAGCGGACAGTGAAGAGCAAGTGCGTGTCTGTCATGTCCTTGATGAACATTACCGCACCATCGCGTGTCATGTGCAGGTTCTTAGACTGCTCCTTGATCTCGTCCGCATAGATCTGCTCGAACTTCCCGATTGAGGTTAGAGCCTTCTTGAGGTTCTGCTTCGTGATAATGAGTGCCTTCACGTTGTCCTGCACCGTCAATTCCTTGTTGAACTCGAACACTTCCATTGTCTTTGTCATAAAATTTATTTGAAAAAAATGTGAATAATAATCTTAACTAGCATGTCCACCCAGTCCTCATCCTTTCTCTTTGCCATAGATCTAGTCTTTGCAAATAATGTGTAGGATAAGCCATACCACCGCCCATTTAACGCTTCCAAAGATCATCGCGATAATCGCAAATACTAGAAACATGTTGTACTTCTTTAAGTTAGCTGACAAACGCACGTCTTCTTATCGACCACGCCCCATTCATCCGCATCGCTCCCGCCATAGATCTCAACGTATCCCTTGTCCTCGCAGATATCGCAGACTCTCTTCGCGTGGAACACGCAGTTGTCGCCCTCGCACTCGTCGTATCCGTGTGCCTCCTGAGTCATCGAGCAGAAGTGCTCCGAGTCGCACGGGCAGTCGCGATCATTACCGCAACGGCTCGAGCACTCGTGACCGAACTCGCACTCCTTCACCCGATTCTCGTACATGTGATCTAGCATCTTCCCGATCTCCTCGCTCTCGAACTGGCACGCCGAGCAGTTGGGATATACTTTGTCCTTGTGCTGAGAATGCTCCCACGATAGATCCTCGTTCATGGCTCGCTCCCTCTGGTACTGACCTTCGAGTATCGCCTCCTTTATTTTAGACATTTTAGTTTCCGCTATGCAGTGCTAATGCTCGCACGTGTTGTGCGATATCGACCAATGTGTCACGGATGTCTACCTGCACCTCGATTTCCAATGCCTCTTCATAGGATACAGTGAAGCCCTCCGCATCCTTCATGATCTCTTCTTTTGTTCTCATAGGTATACAATATAATTACGCACGTTTAATAATCGCACAGTGACATTATATCACTTTCGAACGGTTAAGTTTTCAACAAATGCTAGTGGTTGTTAGCCTCCTTTTTTGCCTTACGCTTCGCACGGCAGTCTGGACAGTACTTCGGATTCGAGAGCTCTTGGATCTTCCCGTCACGCTTCAAGTCCTCATAGAACTCTTGCTCTCCGATTGTGAAGGTGAATGAGTTCCCGCACCCGTCATTGTACTTACCGCCCACGCACTTCAACTCGAGATCTTGTTTCATATATTTTTTGTGTTATTTAATTTCCGTAATGCAATCATTATATGATTTTCTCAAAGTTAGTCAAAACCTCGCGGATCGCCTTCATGTTCTTTGCCGTCTCTCTGAGGTACTTTCGAGCCCTCTCGATGTCTTCCGCACGCATTCGCTTAGTGCCTCCCGCCCAATCCTCCGACACGCTCGAGTTAACTCGCTTGAGGCACTCGTTCCCCGTGTCTAGGTCTCCGTATATGCTTGCCATATGTTTAGTCTGACTCTTCTGACGGGATAACGTGAACGTCAATCCACTCTCCCTTTTCAGTTGGGAAACTCCAATCGAACTCCTCTCCGTTCAAAAGATCCTGTAGATCCTCCTCCGACAACGGCACTGTGATTTTCTGGTTTGCCATAGTATTACTTCGACTTTTTAATTTCTACTAATCGCACCTTTACGCACTTGATCCCTGACTTTCGAAACATGTCCCAATTTCCCTTTGTGATCTTCACTCCTTGCCCGTGCAAGAACTGAGTTATCGTGACAGGTCTAATAGGGGAAATGTAGGCGTAAAATCTGTCCTTGTCGTCTTTGATCGCCCAAAATATAGCATCTTCCATATTAAGCTTTATAGCTCGCTCCGTTTCCAAAGCTCGCATTATTCAACGCATCGACAATTTCGTTGATCTTTTTAATGACTGGATCTGGATGGCGTGGTTTCATCTTCACCTTGCTTCTGATCTCTGAATCTCCCGCCCCGCAGTCTCCGCACCCAAACAGTCCGCCAATGTGCATCAAGTTTCGATGGATGCAATATTTCTCTTCGAGCTTCTTTATCTTCTTTGCCATAGAATTACGCATCGTGCTCTATTTCCAGTGTGTCCATGTTGAAATAGGTCTCGTTATTGCTAAAGTAGTCCTCGAGCTCTTCATCGCTCGTGATCCCGTCATACCATTCTTGCAAGTCCTTGTAGATCTGCTTGCATAGGTTCTGCCTTACCTTCTCGCCGTTCATTCGGATCATCTCCAAAAACTCCGCGTCCTTGGTCTTCAAAGATCTCTCAGCCTCGACCTCAAAGCTCTTCGTCATCTCGTGCACATAATGGGATGGCTTGTCGTTGATGATCGCCGTGACCTCGTATTCGCCGATGATTCTCTTTAGCGTTGCGATCATGGCAACGTCATAGACGAACGTGCTCGCAAATCTGAATAGGTCAATGTTCTCAGCAGTGAAGCAAGCACCGTCTCCCTGTGATCCAAAGCCGTTGAAAAATATTTCTGGCTCTTCAAATCCCATAGCCTTTAGCTTCTCCTCCCATGGTTGTGTCACGTTGTCCGTGTACCAATCGCCTTCCGCGTTGTATTCGCGATGCTTGTCCAGTACTTTTTTCTTTGTCTCTGCATCGATCTCATCAATGGTTTTCAATTCAATTGTTTTTGTCTTCATATAATTATTTTAGTACTGGCATTATTACTCCTTTAATGTTTGCACCCTTCTTGTCTGTCGTAATGAGTACGGGCTTTGTCTGGTTCTCTTGCACGTGGAAAGTCACATAATCGCATTTTTGCTCCTTGAAAGCCTCGAGCATCGCCTGTAGATATTTGACTGAAAGCTTGAGCTCCGTGCGGTATTCCGTGCCGTCCTCTGGAATTATTGCCTTGTACTTTGGGAACTCTCCAACGTTCATAGGCTCGAACTTGCTCGATGTCTGATCCTTGTATAGGACTACCCCGCTATCGATTGTCATGATCTCCTTTTTGAAAAGGTTCACGTTGTAAACGCCCTCCTTCAGTCCTTCAATCTCCATTGGGTTCTTGTACTCAACGAGACAAAAGCTATTTGTCGCGACTATCGCATCTTTCGAAACGTACACGTTCGCTATTTCTGGTCTGTAGTCCTCTTTCGCACACACGCCCGCAATCTTTGTGATTTTCATCATAGGTATAAAATATAAGTTTTTGTAATGCTAGCAGTCCTCCACGTTCTCGTCTTCAAATGGGTTGTTCATGTTACCACTCCTGTTGATCTATCTTTTCTAAAGCGACCTTGTACGCCTCTCTCAAAGCCTTCTTGAGCCCTTCCTTGTTGTGGCTCGCCACTACTTCGCCCTCGTCCACATAATCAGTATCGATTGATTCCGTTATGTTCTGAACGTCAAACTCGTACACGTAAAACATAAAACTAGGCTCGTCCGTGTCATAGTTTGGATAGATTCTGATCGTGATCTCGCCCTCCTCTCTCATTGACATATGTTATTTGTTACCGTTAAGGTAGTTAAGCTCTGCTAAAAATATCTTTGCCAGCTCCTCCGTCTCGTCTCCGTCCATTGGCTCGCCTTCTCTCATGTCTATGAGCTCCGTGAACACTTGGCTCGCGTGTGTCTCCGCGATATAGCACACGTCACAGATCCCGTTTTCGAACTCGCCCATAGTTGATGCACCGCACCCCTTCCCCGAGTTCTTGCAGTATGTAGCCATATTATCGCAAGTATCTAATGCCATACTCTGATAATGCTTCCGCTCCGTTCTGCTCGCTGTTGATGTTTCCGCGTGCGTGCTTTGCGGGAGCGTTCCAACTCGCGGGCTTGAATACGTCCCCGCTCTCGCGGTTCACAAACGAGTGAACGGAACGCTGACCATATACGGTCTCGACAAGCTTCCAGTTGACCTTTCCCTCCGTGATCTCGACGGAAGGGCAAGCTGAAGGGCTGTTCTTGTACGTCAACGCTAGACGTTCCTCGACCCTCTTCTTGTAGCATCTGAGGTTGCAAAGCTTTGTGCCCTCGCACGTGTTGCCCCTGTTCTCGCTCGCTCCGCACTTCGTGCATGTCTTTTGCGTGTCCATGTTATTTAATGAGGTCTGAAATAGTAACGTCTTCGATTGTCAAATCTGGGTAGAACTGGCGTTCATAGTTCAAATACTGCTCTAGCGTTTCGTACTTGTGCGTGTGCTTGATCATTCGATTATCTGCCCAATTTGGAACGACCACATGCAAGCAGTTCTGTATCACTTCGCGTGTCAATTCAATGCCTTGGTGGAGCATGTAGCCCGTCCCCACTTCACGCGATGGCTTATGCACTGAGGATATATTCACCCCGCCGTACTTCTGAGGCTCGACATATATTATGTTCTTGCCGTCTGTTAGGTGGTAAAAGGTATACTCTGGCTTTTGTTTGATGATCTTTAACATGTGATTAAAAGAATCTAGCGATGATAATTGACTCGACTATGAGCAACGCACCAGACACGAGAGCACCCATGCAAAAGCCCCGAGTGTAAGCACTGACTCTGATCTTCTTTAGCTCCACGAACGTCACAACGCACGCACTTGTCTTGTCCTTCATATTAAGTTTTGGTATAAAATATAATTTATAAGCAACGACTAATCACTTACACATAGAGTATATGCTTTTCATATACTATTGTCAACTAATTATGACTGTTAATAACTATATAACATATATATTATAATATGTAAAGCTTAGCTAATGCACACTATCCACATATATATACACATGACCCACATGCGAAGATCAATGTCACCGACACTAGCCTTTGACTTGCGGTAACAGATCAAGCAACGTAGCGGATACATAACAATCATAATTGACACATGATACTATTATGTTATTGCGGGGGCGGTCAATCGATGGTCACTGAAACAATATATGAAAGCATTTGAACATCATTTGACAATACATTGCGTTGTGTTGTTGTGATTGCCAAGGGAAGCCCCCACCATGTTCTGGGGTTTTTTGTTTTTTTTGCGACTAACCCCCGGATTCTGATGCCGCCGATTTACGATACTATTGACAAAAGGAAAAGATGTGATTATATATTATTATATATATAGGAGAAGGAGAGATTGAATTTGAGAGTTGACGTGAAGAAGCCTACTTCCCATTTTAATGTTTTTTACGAGAAAGTAAATCGAAATATTGTGCTGCGATACAGATCGGGTGCTTCTGTGAAGGGGTGATTCGCATCCGAGTTGTGCTTGTTGGGTATTTGGTTGTATACTTTCACTGCCACCTCTGCATGATTGTCCATGGTTACGGTGGCCCTGACGATTTCGTCTAATTGGTAGGACGCCCGCTGAAACGGGAAATGGAGGTTCGACTCCTCACGTCGTCATATGAAAGAGGGACTCAAAGATCACGCAAACAAATACCGTGCCGTGGAATCGACAGACAAGATGTCGGTGATTTCGTCTGCGGAGGTGGCGAAGTGGGACTCGGCGAAGCTGCTCAACTTCTACCAGTTCGTGATGCTCTTCTGGGAGGAGGGCAAGTTCAGGTGCAACTCCGGCACGATGCACAACGTCTACTACGCCTACGAGACGTATCCCGAGTGGCCGTACAAGGAGTACCTGCATCGCATCAACGTCTGGTTCTCTCCGGAGGACGGGTACAAGTGGGCTTCGTTCAACTCGCGCTTCATCACGCTCACTCGCGTGGTCAACACGTACGTCAAGAAGCACCCGTCACTCGTGACTCCCGAGATAACGGACCTGCTCAAGGACATTCCCGCCTACTCGTGGGTACTCGAGTCCTATAAGACCGTCACGACGAAGATCGGAGCGACGGTCGTCGAAAGGGACACGATGTTTCACGACGAACGCAACAACCACATACCGGACAACGATCTCGTGGGATCTCCAGAGAAGAACCTAGTCGAGGCGATGCTGAAGGTCACGGACATCTACAGGACCGTGGCTAACTCCATAAAGAAGGAGGACCTCGAGAAGATGACCGTCGCCCAGAAGCTCTCAACGCTGCAGCGACTGTCGTTCATCATCAAGGAGGTGAAGGGATTCAAGCCAAACCCCGCGGTGTTTCAGCAGATCAACATTTATAAGGACGGTCGAGAGGAGCTTGAGAAGGCGATCCTCGACTTTGGAGCGGAGTAACACATGAAAAAAGAGAACTTCGAGAAGGAAAAGTCGGATCGGCACGTTCAGGTACGCGAGTACGAGTGCCTTTTCTGCGACAAGCGCACGCACATCATCTATGACGGGCGCTGCTACGGGTGCGAGCGAGACCGTCGGATATTAGAGGCGAATAAGATCATGAAAAAATAGATGAACATCAAGCGAATGCGCGAATACTACGAGAATCCCGACGGAGAGTACATGAAGAAGCTACGTCAGCGGGCTCAGAACGTGAAAACGATGTCGAACGACCCGCTCGCACGAGCGAGAATGGTGCTCGACGTGTATTCGGTGGACTTCGAGAGGTTCTGCGAGGACTTCCTCTTCCTCATCATCCCTGAATACGGTGATGCCATCAAGCCCTTCTTCATGTTCGAGTACCAGAAGAGGATCGTGCGGAAGATCGCGGATGCCGAGATGAGCGGAGAGGACATGGAGCTGCTCTGCGACAAGCCCCGAGGCATGGGACTGACTTGGCTCATCGTCGCGTACTTCTACTGGCGATGGCTCTACACCCCGAACTGGTCAGCGTTCGTACTGTCGCGCACCGAGACCGAGGTCGACGACGGATCCGCGATCCCGAACAACTCGATCTTCGGAAAGCTCCGATGGCTCATCGCCCACACCCCGAAGTGGATGCTTCCGGACGGGTTCGAGGCGAAGGGAAAGAAGGGAAACTCGACTGACTCCACGCTTCGACTCATCAACCCGGCCATGAACTCATCGATCGTGGGATCTTCAACGAACTCGAACGCGGGTCGCTCTCGCCGATACTCGATCATCCTCATCGACGAGTGCTTCTCGATCGAGCACTTCAACGACGTGTACCGAGCGCTTCAGTCCGTTTCACGTGTAAAGCTGTTCATCTCGACCACCAAGGCGGGCGCCGTCTATCGCGGGTTCAAGGACCTCTGCGAGAAGGCCGGAAACTATATCTCGCTCGTCTGGAAGGACCATCCGTGGAAGGATCAGGAGTGGTACGAGGAGCAGCTCGTGAAGGCCGAGTTCGATCCCGAGGTCATGAAGGAAATCGACGTGTCATACGCAGTGAACCCGAAGATGCAGTACTATCCGCAGGTGTCCATGGCGAAGATCGAGTCCATCGAGTACGATCCGCAGAAGCCGATCTATACGGGCCTCGACTTCGGATCCGGAGACGTCACCGTAATCGTATACGCGCAGTTCACCGGCAACTCGCTCAACATAATCGACGTCTACCACAACAGCGGAAAGGGAGACTGCAAATGGTACGCCCCGTTCCTCAACCCGGAGATCAAGGACTCGGACTTCCTATACAGCTACAACCCAGTTCAGCTCGACTTCATCGCGAAGGTCCGCAGATGGCGCAAGGCGACTGCCAACTTTGGCGAAGTCGCGCATACGATCAAGTCGATGGCCGACAATCGATCGATCTCCGACGTGCTCGGAAAGCTCGGCATCAGAATCATGGTCAACACGTACGCGATCGAGTACGAGCCTCGAAGACTAGCCACTTCCCAGATGCTTCCGAAGACCGTCTTCAACAAGGACTCTGCCGGTGCGATGGAGCTGTACGATGCGATCACTAACTCTCGAAAGATGTCAGTCGACAACGGAAACCCGAAGCACGACGGAGAGGTCGGAGACTACCGCTCGGCGTTCGAGAACCTCTGCGCGAACATCGGTAGAATCTTCAAGAACCAGAGAGGCGACATCGGAGGAGGACTCAACGACGGCGGATTCGTCAGTGCGCTTATTAGGAATCTCAAAGTGTGATAGAATTATTTCATTATAAAAATATTAAATACCAAATCCATGGAAAAAAATAAAACGTATTTCGGTTCTGATGCACGCAACAAGCTCAAGGTCGGTGTCGACACAATTTTCAACTCAACAGCGCCGACTCTCAGCGCGAACGGACGAAACGTCTGCTACATGAAATGGGGGATGATCCCGTACATCTCGAACGACGGAGTATCGATCGCCCGAAAGGTGAACCCAGAGAACTTCGTAGAGCGAATGGGAGCCGACCTCATCAAGCAAGTCTCAGAGCAGACCAACGCGGATGCAGGAGACGGAACAACGACATCAATCATCCTCGCGCACTCTATGATCGAGGAAGGAATGAAGCTCATCGATGCAGAGGGATCGAAGGTCAACCCAATGCAGCTCCGTCGCGAGATGGAAGCAGCATCAATCAAAGTCATCGATGCACTCAAGGATCGAGCAACGAAAGTGACGAGCCTCGAAGACCTCATCAAGATCGCGACTATCTCAGTCGAGGATCCAGCGATCGGAAAGCTCATCGCAACTGCTATCGAGGAAGCGGGCGCCAACGGATCCGTCTACGTTGAGGAATCAACGAAGCCGGGAATCACAGTCGAGAAGATCGAAGGATACGACTTCCCACAGGGAGCGATCTCTCCGGGAATGATCACGAACTTCGACAAGCTCGAGACAGTGATGGAAAACCCAGTTATCCTCGTGACCGAGAGACCACTCTTCTGGAACACTGCGCTTCAGCAATTCTTCGACACGGTTCTCCAGATGGGAAAGCGAAACATCCTCATCATCGCCGACGAAGTTCACGAAGACGTGATTCGATTCGCAGCGACTAACACCCAGAACAAGAAGTTCACATGTGTCATCGTGAAGAAGCCGATGCAAGCCGAGTTCATCGAAGACATCGCGAAGATCACGGGCGCGACTGCAATCACGAAGGAAAAGAACTTCATCAACCCAAAGCCTGAGTATCTCGGTACTGCTCGAAAGGTTGTAGTGAAGCGCGACAAGTCTACGACAATCATCGGTGGCGCGATCTCTCCAGAGGCGCTCGCAGAATATGTCGAGGCACTCAAGACTCAGGTGAAAGATGCTGAGCCTGAAGATCCTGCAGTTGGAAAGATGACAGAACGCATCGCAAAGATCACAGGAGGAATCCAGATGCTCAATGTCGGATCTGCAATCGAATCAGAACTCAAGTATCTCAAGATGAAAGTCGAAGATGCGATCAATGCGACAAAGGCAGCAAAGGAAGAAGGATTCGTAGCGGGAGGAGGTTCTGCACTCATGCACATCGCGTATGAAGTTTTCGGAGGAGTAGAGAAGAATGACGGTGAAAAGGTTGTCGTCGCCGCATGTTCAGCGCCATATTCTCAGATTCTCTACAACAGTGGGGAAAAAGGCGACACGATGTTTGATGTCAGCCAGAAAAACTCAGGATACGATGCCCTCAAGCATGAATTCGTGAGCGATGTCATCGAACGCGGCATCATCGACCCAGTTAAAGTGACTCGATCAGCGTTCAAAAACGCATCGAAGCTCGCAGGTCTCTTCCTCACGACAGAGTGCGTTGTGGAAGATCTCCCAGAAAAAGGTGCATTTGACAGATAATTAGTTTATAATTTTCGTATGAATATCGACATAAAGAATTGGTGTGTGAAGATTTGCAAGAAGTACGACCTTCGTTGCTTCTATCTTCCCAAGACCAATTCTTTTGTCTTACATAAGGAGGGTCGCGCAGTTCAGCACTTCAACGAAACTCAGTTCTACCAGAAACCGAAGATGGTTCGTGAGAAGGAGATGACGCCGCTCGTTAAACTTGGCCTCGTTCACAACTTAGATGAGCGAGTGAAGAACCAATTATTTCTCAATCGAAAGCTTGGGAAGCTAATTTATTAAAGCTATGGCGACAACAGCAGAGAACAAAGACAAAGTGAAATTGGAAAACGTCCGTCAGCCTCGACACGAGGAACTGGAGGTTGTTGGTGCGATCTTCGATCGTTACTATCGATGGCGATCTCAGCGTGACGGTACGATAGACCAATTCCAAGGGCGCTCACTCGAGCAGTTCCTCACTACGTCTCGCGAGCTCTTCTGGAACTCGACAGTAACTCCAAGCAACGACCTCTCTGCGCTTGATCTCAGCCTATCGATCGGATTCATCCGAAAGGAGGTGTGGGACTTCGCTTCTCGACTCGTCTCTCAGGACTTTCGCGGAAGAATGGATGGAGAAAACCTTGATACCTACGGTGTTAAGGTTCTTCAGGCCATGTACGACAAGTGGCGCTTCAAGTCCAACGACAAGGTTGAGAAATTCTGGCAGATCCTCTACGGAGCGGTGAACGGAACCGTCGTGGAGTTCGTCGGATACAACGACTCAAAGGTTACCCACCGATATCTTCGCGAGTACGACAAGGCGAAGGGAGGATACCGAATCGAAGAGAAGGATGACTACTACTGGAACGACGTGTGGACTGAAATCGCGCCCGTCGAGGACATATACTTCTCGAAGCTCTGGGAACGCGATGCTCAGAGACAGGGACGTTTGCTGTGGCGCACGCAAGTCGACTGGAAGGACTTCCAACGCGACTTCCATATGTACGAGAACGCAGAGTACGTATATCCGGGAAACCAGATCAGCGACGACTCGCTCTACTTCCGACTCCTTCGCGGGTCAGGCGTTACTTCGACAGACAAAGTTGAGATCCTCAAAGAGTACGACGTCGTTCAAGACCGATTCACAATCGTCGCGAACGGAGTATGGCTCAACCCACTCAAGGGAAAGCTTGGAATTGCCCCAATGCCTTTCAACCACAAGCTCATGCCTTTCGGCGTGACTCAGTGGAAGGGAATCGACGAGAAGTTCGTGTACGGAATGTCGATGCCATTTGAATTGAAGGACTATCAGAAGATCCTCAATACCTCGATGACGATGCTCGTCGAGCAGGAGCTCCGCGACATCGACCCGCCGATCATCTCGAGCGACTTCGAGTCTCCTCAGCTCATCTTCGGTCAGCACAAGGTCATTCCGGTCAACGACGTGAACGCGTACAAGGTCATGGAGACCAAGCCCGCTTCGAACTCGTTCTTCAACATGGTCAACTCGCTCCAGTCACTCATGTCCGCTCAGGCGAACGGGGGAACTCAGCAGATCGCCCCTTCACGTCAGCCAAAGTCTGCTCGCGAGGCGATGCAGATGGCTCAGCTCAAGCAGGAGTCTCTCGGAAACGCATTGCTCATGTACTACAACATGCTCCGTCAGGAAATGACTCTCATGCTGAAGACCGCAGTCCAGTTCTACCCAACCAACAAGTACGCGAAGATCAACAACCGCATCGTTCGCGCGATCAAGATCCCAGACACGTCTCTCACCACTGGTGGAGTCGGAAACCTCAACGTTCGATTCGTGCATAAGAAGCAGGACGACCTCATCACGTACTTCGAGTCAGTCGAGAAGTCTCTCCAAGATGGACGTCAGACCGAGATCATCGAATGTCCCATCGAAGTGCTTCAGGACCTCGACTTCATAATCCATGAGATCGAGCTCAAGCCCGCGAAGGCTTCTGAGATCGAGAAGGCAGCTTGGATGGAGCAGATGTTCACTCCGATGATGCAGTACTTCGTTCCGATGGGAATCGCGGACCCTGCGAAGGTCTACCTTCAGCTCCTCGAGAAATACGGAGAGCACCCTGCGGACTACACCTCAGACAAGGTTCTACCTCAGCTCATGGCGACATGGGGAAACGAGATGAACTTCCAGATGCCAGACCCAAAGAAGCCAGACTCAATGAAGCAAGGCGCTCTCGGACCTCAGACTGGAAACCTTAATCAATCTAATACCGGCACTCGATTCGGAGGTCAGGGAGGAGCTCCCATCCCCGCACCCGCTGCCTAAATAAAATCATGATCTCACGAAAGATAAAGAAAGTCGTTCTCAGCATGGACATCTTGAAAGAGATGCTCACTCAGGGCATGGCAGTGAACTACACTGTCACTCAGGGTATCCCTGAAGATGCCGTGATCATCAGCATGGAGAAGAATCGCGACGAGAAGACATACACGCTCATCGTCCATAGCGACACCTTCAAAGAGGCTCATGACAGCACGGTGCTCGACACCATGGACATCATCGTTACAAAGATAAACTAAATACCATGAAGTTAAATCCCAAAATACTCAAGAGAATACTAGAGTCGAACAGAGAGTTCTTCGAGAAGGAGCTTCTGACGAACGAAGAGCTCGAGAAGCAGTTCGACAAGAAGAGAAGTTTCTTCAACAACCTATTCATCCGAGACATCATCGGGTACATTCCCGCATCGCTCAACGAGCCAGTGCTCAGGATATTCGAAGAGCATGGAGAGCTGCTCGAGCGTTGGCTCCTCTGGCAGTCATGGTACATCAACCGAAAGATCCTGAAGGATCCGGAGAGGATCCAGTTCTTCGACGGAGTTCTCCTGTATCTCAAGACACTTCACACGATGGCATCGACGAAGAAGCGCATCAAGACGACAGAGGCAATATACTCAGCGCCAAAGCCGGACAAGCCGTGGGTCGATGAAGCATTATCAGACATAGAATTTTTCACTAAAAATGCAAAAGATCAAATCAATAAGCGCGCCCAAGAGAGTGGCGCCGAAAATGCCGAAAACGATCTCTCAGAAGTCGCCAAAGTTATCGAAGGCTAAGGCATCGAAATCAGTCGGAGTGTCGTTTGGAAAGAGCAAGAAAAGCATGTAATCCACAGGAGCGCCCTTTACGGGGCGTTTTTGTTTTGTGGTACAATTAGGGAAGCAATAAATCTGATACACGAATGAAGAATTTTTATGAAATTTTAGGTGTCGCAAAGACGGCCTCCAAAGAGGAAATCAAAAAGGCTTTTCACGTGCTCGCTCACAAGCATCACCCAGACAAGCCCGGAGGAAACGAGGCAGAGTTCAAGAAGTGCAACGAGGCGTACCAGACTCTCAGCGACGACTCGAAGCGATCGCAGTACGACATGACCATCGGTCACGGAAACGGATTTCCATTCACGTCTCACGGCTACTCTCCTCCAAGGAGACAGACTCACACCTACACGACATACACCAACAACTCAGGATTCTACTATCGAGCATCGCAGCAACAGGAGAGTAATGAGGATTTCGCCGATCGAATGCAGAAGATGTCAGACATGCTCAAGCAGCAGATGGAAAACATGAGGTATAGTCAGGCTCAGCAACAGAAGACAGCTAATGACTACGCGGACGAAATTCGGAAGAGCACGGAGAGAACCGAGAAGATGTACAGGGCGAAACGTGCATTCAGTATGGGAGATTTTATTATTTTTGACGATCTAGATATAAACGACTTATGAAAATAGACATAAAGACAATTCCGCACAAAGACCAGAGATACCCGACAGTGGGCGACTGGTGGTTCGACGACGAGACCAAGACACTCAACATACGAGTTTCCGACATGGGAGACGTCGAGATGGAGTACCTCGTGATTGACCACGAGCTTCGCGAGGCGATGATCTGCAACCATCGCGGAATCAGCGAGAAGGCGATCAGCAATTTCGACATCCTCTTCGAGAAGATCCGCGCAGAGAATCCTGAGATCATCGGAGACATGGAGCCGGGAGACATGATCGGTGCTCCGTATCACATGGCGCATAAATTCGCGACAGACGTGGAGAAGGTAACCGCAGCTCAGCTTGAGGTCGACTGGGACAAATATTCAGAGAAGGTAAACTCTCTATGATCGGAATCGCCGAGCTCATCAAGAACAGGCCAGTAGAATCTGCCGAGGTCATTTCAGCTAGAAAGGAGATCCTCGACAAGTTCATAAAGGTCATCAACGACGGCCGTAGGATGGCGGGTTACAAGCCGTACCCTGCGAGCTTCGTCGTCATCAAGATGTACAAGGCGGGATACAAGTCAGTTAGTCAGCTCTGGATGTTCTGGGGTTCGTGCAGTGATGCGCAGAATTTCAGTTCATACTGGCACTGGAAACTAAAGAAGGAAAACTATGAAAAACAATAAAGATCATTTATACATCGAGCTCACGGAGGTGAAGTCGTACATGAAGGGCATTTCGCCAAAAACTTCTACGTACCAAAATCTCGAAAAGCGAAAAAACGAGATCGAAAAATTACTCGAGCAGGACACAAGTCCGGTTCTCAGCATCAAGTCAAAGGTTTCGGCGTAAAAATTACCCTATATGCAAGGAAAAAGCACTGAGTATCTCTATTCAGTGCTTTTTTAGTATTCGTATTTGATTCGTATCGTATTTTGCCTCTTTATTTCTGGAGTTGTTACGACCCCCCTACCCCCCAAAGACTAAAAAATCTTTTGAAAGCAAGAAGTCGTCACAACAGGCTCTTTATCCCCGTCGGTGCAATTTATAGGATGCACACCCATGACGTTCGCAGACACGCTTAAAGTCCTCTGCTCTAACCCCGGACTATAAAAACGAAAAAACCCTTTCACAAGGGCTTATATGTTCTGACTTTTAAGGTCAGCAAGAGGGACTAGCCCTCCATATAAGCGCCCCATGAAAAGGTTCTTTAAAATCTTTCCGCGTGAGGTGCTCCTTGTGGCAGGTGACGAATCAACTGCACACAAAGTATAGCACCATCTCTCTACCAGTGTCAGTAGAGTTATCCACAATAGGTAACGCCGTTTGCTATTATTTTGTGACAGTCGTATAATGTTTTCGTATAGGACTGCCGCCGAGTCAAGAAATTAGGGCGTGTGCGTTTAATATAACCTCGGGCGTGAATGATGGGCCGCCGCCATCGGAAAAAATGTATGGATCCAAAAAAGCTTGTAGATGATTTTGTGGAAGGAAAGATTACCGAAGACCAGTTCATCGCGGAAAAAGAAAAACTCTCCGCCGAAGATCTTGCGAAGTTGGATGAGGCTGCTAAGTCAGCAATCCCAACTGCTACTCAGAAATTGATTGACGTAAGACGCGGTACAAAAAAGATCGAGGAAGCAGCACCGGCTGCACCAGATTTTGGAAAGAAGTTCCGTGAAGAAAATTTAGCTAAAGCCAAGCAACGTATTGCTACTGAAATCGCGTTTGAAAAGGAAGAGGATCGCATCGCATTCCTTCAGGAGTTCGAGCAGAGAGATCCGGGAAGCGTAGACGTGGAAAATATCGTTCGCGATATGAAGTCTCACTATGCAGCCAAGCATCCAGAGGAATTCTTCGACCTCAAGAAGAGATCAGATGAACTCAAGGCAAATGCAGACGAATTCACTAGCATGGGAGCAGGGCCAAACGGCACAGGTCAGGGTGGTGGTGACGGTGGTGGAAAAAAGAAGTACTCTCCAGAGGCGATCGCGTTGTATAACGCAGGAAAGGCTCGCGGAAGCACTCTCACTATCGATCAATACCAAGCTCAAGTTGAGGCAGAGCGCAACAAGAGCAAGTAAAATTTTTCTCTCTAGAAAATTATCTATAAGCGATTCGGGAAATCCATGCGGGTTACTGGTCGCTTATTTTTAATTTTATTAGCCTAATTTTTAGAAGAAAAACATTATGTTTATTCCAAGAAAAGAATTACTCGACCAATTTTTGGTCAAAGCAGTTGTAGGAAACGGTCTCACTATCGCAATCGGCGATGCGATCATCCTCAACCGCGTTGGAACAGGAGTATTCACTGTAACAATCGCCTCACCTGCTGTGTTCTCACAGACAGCTCACGGCCTCGTTGCGGGAGATGCAGTCCAGTTCCAGACAAGTGGCGCTTTGCCTACAGGTCTCGTAGCAGGTACAACCTATTACGTCATCGCGGCAGGTCTCACATCGAACGCGTTCGAAGTCTCAGCTACTCTCGGTGGCTCAGCGGTGAACACATCAGGCTCACAGTCTGGTACTCACTCTATGTACACGATTACCCCAACAGTCAAAGGTGCTGCGAACACAACTGCCGAAATTCTCGGTACTGTACGCTCCATCCTTGGTCCAAACGCAAAGCCGCTCGAAGTTACTTCGTACACGACTGCATTGGATAACACTGTAAACGCACAGGTCATGGTTGAGTTCTTGCCTTCTCAGATGGATACGACTTACCTCGCAGACCTCTCAGCAGCAGCGAACACTACTCCGAACTCTAACCTCATGGGTTGGTTCAACCTCTCGACTACCCTCAACGGTACGCTTGACGAGTCTTCATATGTCGCGACAAACTCTACGACATACAGCTCAACGAAGCAGTTCTTCTCTTACGGAGTGAACCCTTCGAACTCAAGTCAGGTCATTGGTATCTGGGCATCACGCGCACGCATTTAATCCCGTCGACTTTTATTTTATTAGCCTAATTTTACTAACAAATTATGGAACCATTTTATCAAGGCCCATTAGACGTATTCCTCGTAGGACTTCGCGCTGAATTCAACGCAGTCGAAGATCAGGGAAAACGTTCACTTCAGGCTCTCATCGATTACTCGATGATCGGAACTGAATCAAAGGCAAACGCCTTGTACCTCAACGTCTCAGGATCAACTCCGGAAGGAATGATCGCTGTATGGCGCCACACTGGAACTACAGGGGTCAACGGACCAGTAGGAAAGCGTGCAGCAGGTGATCGCTACCCTAACGCTCAGTACCTCCGCACATGGGAGACTACTGTGTACGATCCAGACTCTCAGGATGCCGACCAGATCGTCGTCCCAGAGGAACGCCTCGCAAAGGAAGCGACTGTCTACAAGACTTACCTCAACCGCGGTCAGAAGCTCTACGAAAAGTTCGTTCGTCAGAACGTACTCGACACATTCGAGCTCTTGAACCTCGCTTGGACTCTTCCAACCTCATACCCTTCAGCGAAGTTCTTCGCGAAAGGATCTCAAGGTCTCGATGGAAACTACACTGCTCTCAACGAGCGTTTGATTTCCACTCAGCACGCCCTTGCGAACGGAGGCACTACTCGAAGCAACGCTGTCCAGACATCTGGAAACGCAGCGCCATTCTCAACGACAACTTACTTTGCTGCTAAAGAGCAGGGAGGAGCCACTGTTGACGATGTTGCAGAGCCAATGCCAATGTTCGGAGGAATGCTCGACATCTACGTTCCTAACTACAACGGTATGGTGAAGGCAGTGAAGGACATCAACGAATCTATGTGGGAGCCGGGCGGAGCGAACAACGACATCAACGTGTTGAAGTCTGGATTCGAACGCATCGTCACTTCTCCATACATCGGTACTTCATACTACATCCCTACGATCTCTAACCTCCGCTCATGGATCTTGGCTGATCGCAGCTCTGTAGACCCACAGATCGGTACTGGTTTCGTGCGCGTAGAGTTCTGGCCTATGAGTTCAAAGGTTGAACGTGTAGATCCAAACGATGCTATCGCTTACAAGGTTAAGCAAGAGTACTCATACGGATACGTCGACTGGAGAAACTTCCTCGGTTCGAAGGGAGACGGTGCTGCCTACTCAGGCTAAATTATCAACGATAATATTGAAGATAATTTATGAACACACCACTACCAAAGAACTACCAGTCTCCGGGCTCCGACTTCTCTGCGAAGTCTGAGATCAACTCAAATGTATTCATTTGGGAAAAGAACGGACGTGGGTACGCGATGCAGTGCAAGACTACTACTGGCTCGGGAGTGATCCCTCCAACTGACACGAACCTCTTCGGACAGGGTTGTGAAATCATGATCGTTGATAGCGGCATGAAATTCACAAACTCTGCCCAAGACGGTCTCGCGCCGGTCTGGTCAGGAATTGCGATCACCAAGAAGGTGTCTCTCACTTCAGCACAGATCCTCGCGCTCAATACCACAGCAGTGGAGCTCGTAGCAGCTCCATCAGCGGGGTATGTCCTCGATATCGTCTCAGTCGTCGGTCGCATGAACTTCCTCACGGCAGCGTATGCAACAAACACAGAGCTCGACATCATCGACACGACATTGGGTACTGTCTTGTTCAAAGACACTGCCACATTGCTCGCGGCGGCAGCGACGAAAGTCGTGAAGGTAGAGCCGAACATCGCATCGAACGTTGGCCTCGCGGTCACTTCGGCGGGATCGGTATCTGCCAAGGTTGCGACGGGTAACCCTGCCACTGGCGCGGGAACCCTCGACATCTACATTACTTACTCGATAATTCCACTCTAATCCCATGAATATCATCACAACGCAAAGTGAACCGATCGAATTCCTTCTCCGCAGAGGACGAAAGATTTTGATCACTCCTACAGTTCCGGTAACCGTCGACGAAGCAGAATATGTAATCCTCGACTCACGTCTTGGGTCACAGATCAAGCTTGTTGCCGACGAATCGAAACCTGCGGAAGCCGTTCAGGCTCCAGTCGTCACAGAAGAAGTCACAGCCCCAGTAGTAACTGCCCCAGTGGTAGAAGCTCCGAAAGTTGAGGCTCCTGCGCAGACGAACGTAGAGGGTTAGTCGTTTACTCCCGAGCTTTAGGGCTCGGGGAATAAGTGCCTAATCCATTATCAACTTAACCAGTAAAAAATTATGTCTAGAGATAAATCAGGTGTCACAAAAGTTCTCGATGGTGCAAGTGCGCTAGGTATTGGTGCCGCAGTAGACGTCTCCGACTGGAGGCACGTAGAGATGCAGATATCCTCTTCAGGAAGCGCTGCATTCACGCTCAAATTTCAGATCTCGCAGTCTGCTGACAAGCCAGACTTCAACTCGGCAGCATCAGCGACCAATCGATGGACCTATGTCCAAGCGAAAAACCTCGACACTGCAGCGACGATCGACGGTAGCACCGGCGTTGTGTTCGCAGCGGATGCAGTGGTCAACGTAGAGATCAACACAAACCTTATAAAGTGGATCTGCCCTAAGATTACTGCGTACACGCAAGGAAAGGTCTTCTGCGACCTCTCAGCTTGCAACGACAGTCTCCAATAACATGACTGAGCTAGAAAAGACAAACAAAGAGCTCAAGGAATCGCAAGACAAACTCACCTCAATCATGGGTGCGATCAATCGTGAGACCGTAGAGCTTCAGAACATATCTGAAAAAAAGTTGGAAGCTGAAAAGGCCTACAACGATTTTGTCTCTACCTCAGAATCAGAAAAGACTCGAATCAACGGAGACATCTCTAGCATTACCACCGAATACGAGACAAAGAAATCGGCATTCGAAAAGGACATAGTTTCGATAGAGTCAGATCGAGATACTCGGGTAGAATCAGCGAAGACTGAGATCGATCAGATCAACACATCAGTGGGAACCGCTCAGACGAACGCTGATGCAAAGATCGCGCTCATCGAGTCGAGCACGAAGGAAATCGAGGCTTCTCATAAGAAGGACATCGAGATACTCGTCGCGGAAAAGGAATCGCTCACGCTCGCCAATGACACGTTCAAGACTGAAAACACGAAACTCAAAAATGAAAACAGTGAACTCACTGAGGAAAATAAAAAGCTGCAAACGAACATATCCGACAGCGTTGCGGAGCTCTCTCGACTAGAGACAAAGATTCAGCCTCTCAAGGATGAAATCGGCGGACTCGAAACGGAGGAATCCACGCTTAGGGGGAACAGAGATGCAGTTGCGACTGACCTTCGCGAGAAAGAGAAGAAGGTCGAAGAGATTATCCAACTCACAACAGAATCTAATTCCAAGCTTGCAGAAATCATCGCTAAGATCGACAAGAACTCACCTGAGTACGAAAAGTATGTAAACGACAAAGCATCTCTTTTCAATCAGACCGAGGCACTCAAAAAGAAAGAGATCTTCATCAGAAACCGATACAAGCAAATTGGAATTGCTTTCGAATAACAAGCAATGGCACGAACAGATGGAATATGGGAAGTTTCCGAGACAGGCGATTACATCAAGATGCCCGGAGACGGATACGATGTCCTCATAAACGGACTCGATAGATATCTTAACTTCAACGACATGGCGGGATTTCCCGGCTATGGATTTCGCGATAACGGCGGAGTCATGGAGTTCAAGAATGACTTGGGCGTGTGGGCTCCGATCGGAACGGGCACTGGAAGCGGAACTGTCACGTCAGTGACCGCAGACGGAAGCCTCGTCGTGACCGTAGACAACACTGACCCTGCAAACCCCGTCGTACAATTCGGAGGTGTATTCACCGATGGCGTGACAATCACTGGCGATGGTCACGTGTTCAATCCGCTCACTGCCCACTCTGGAGAGGGAACATCTTTTCTCACTTACAACCAGATCGCGTTTGGAGATCCTGCGAACATCATGACGAGCACTGTAGACTTTCAGTACAACATTGCAGCCCAACTCTTCGAAGTCGGATTCGGCGGTACTGGATACCTTCTCGTTAATCCTCTCGCGAGCTTCTATGCGATGGGTAACCCACTCGGAACTCGAATGGAATTGAACGACTCAGGAGCGACATCATTCAGCTCTTTCTCTAATTTTTTCTATGCGAACGGACTTGCAGGAGAGAGGTACATGCTCCTCGGAGGGGGGTTCTACCAGATTGGAGATCTCTCTGGATCTAATAATAAGTCACAGTTTACCATAAACGATGCGGCACAGACATTCACGATGTCTGGAATCAGTAGTAGCAGATACTTTGTAGTGGACCCGAATAGTCAGATGTTCCAGTTTGGAGACATCGACAATGGCGGGAACGGGGACTTTTTCGAAATAGGCAAGAACAGATTCACCTTCTTCGGCAAGCCAGGAGGCATTAGAAGCCTCAACTTCGACCAGAACGCGAACACATACGAGATCGGGGACATAGACTCAAGCAATGTGAATTCCACTCTCCTGATCGACGATGCAGGTAAGACGATCTATGCGAGGGCTCAGCAGTTTATAACACAGCAACCAACTGGCGAGCAGTTCATCATAGCCACGCTGAGTAGTATTCAGATGGGAGACTTGAGTTTCGTTGGCAACAATACGACACTCGGGATATTCGACTCGTCTGAGTTAATGCAGTTCTCCGTGATGGGGAACAGGTACTTAGACATGAACGTTGCAACGCAGACGTATGCGATAGGTGACCTTGATGGCGTGGCTGGCAACAACTATTTCACTATCACGGATGGAAGTGGAGACATCCTAGCTCACCCAACATACGGCTTTACCATCACTGACGGAACAAACACCCCGTTTGTCGCATACACATTTGCTAACCAAGTGTACCTCTCAGGAAACGCATACCCGAACAACTTCGGAACTACCGGAGACATACTTTATACGGACGGAGCGGGCACTAACTTCTGGTCTGCGCCACCTGCCGCTTCTGTCGTTGCGATCGGACTTCCCATAACAGGAACCTCACCGAATCAGGTTCTGTTCATGGACAGCTCGAACAACCTCGCGCAGACCGCGCAGTTCTACTACAACCCAGACATAGCAGTTGACCATTTCACTATTGGATTTCCAACTTATGGAGACATTAAGTTTAATATTGATGCGGGAATAGGTTCGTATCAGCTTGGCTCTCTTCCGGGCAACATTGGTGGATTCGGAACATACCTCGACATCGTTGACGGAAGTCAACATATCGATCACTACTCGAACACTTTCACTGCGAACCAAATCGGAACAGGACTCACCTACATCTACGCGGACTATCAGCCGGGCGGAACTATCGACATGAGACTTGGAGATTCAGGGTTCGCCGTGAACGGGACGCAGTTCCTCATTCAGGATGCAATACAGACAATCCAAGCAAACGCCGCGTTCTTCAAGGTCGCAGATGCTAGTTCTAGTGTCCGCTTCTCGATTGATACAAGTACAGGTGCTCCTACCATCGGGGGATTTGGAGCGTATACTCTCCCTTCGTCTGGCGGAAGCCTTGGAGATGTTCTAACCGCAGGATTTGCAGGATCTACCTCATGGAGTCCAGTTCCAACTTCGTCAATCGGAATTGGAACGACAATCACCGCATCTACCCCGTGGGAACTATTGTTTGTTGATGGATCAAACCAACTTGCGCAGGACTCAGGCTTAATTTTCCAACCTGTATCTGGAGGATCGCATCCATTCACATTCCACATCTCATTGAATAGCACCAACGTGTTCGATATCAACAACACTTCTGGTCAGGCAAAAATCGGTAACTACGGAGGCGGTGGAGTAGGACCTGCGTATGCGACATTCGACTGGGGAACCACCGGAAACACTCAGTTTAGAAATTTCGGAACATTCTCTGTTGCTGATAGCTTGGGTAACCAGTCATTCCGAGTAACTCCAACTACCAACACTGTTAGAATCAGTAATGCGTTCGATCTTCCAACTGGCGCGACCCCACTCAACGGAGTCATGACACTTACGAGCTCAGGTGTTGCAGGATGGCAGTTGATACCTACGGCAAGTCTCGCATCTCATGCAGTGACATACGCTAAAATTCAGCAGGTTAATGCGAACAGAATCCTTGGAAACCCAACGGGATCACTCGCCGACGTGTCCGAGATATCACTCGGCGCGAGCCTTGGATTCTCAGCAGGATCCCTCAACGCGCTCCTCGGATCTACTCGGGTAGGTTTTGGAAACGCATCTGGATTCATGACGGACTCATCGAGCTTTATTTACGACGACGTGACTGCGCACAAGTTCAACGTATCGCTTGCAGCGCACCAGTACCTCACTCTCGACCAACCAAACGGACGAATGCAGATCGGAGACATCACAGCAGCATCAAACAAGGTGTGGCTCGACTTGCGACCTGTGTTCAACAACACAATCCTCTACTCTGGAAACCAGTTCCAAGTTCAGTCTGGGACGAACCAGATGCTCTCGCTCGATAACCAGTTCTGGCAATACTCGATCGGAGACATCTCTGGAGCGAACCACAGCACATACATGAACATCAGTGACCTGAACCAACAGCTCAGCATGGCATCAGCAGGTCACCTCATGTTTAGTGCCGATTGGATCAACTCGTTCTATAAGTTCGGAGACTCTGCCTCTGGGAACCATGGAGACCGCATTGAAATCGACGATACGACTGCAAACCAGTCAGTCTCACTCTTCGGAGGAAAGAACGTCGTGATCAAAGACAACGTTGGTCACCAGTTCGGAAACTTCGGGAATGCTTCCGGTACGATCACGCTCGGAGACATCTCGGGAGTATTCAGCGGAAGCCAGATATCGATGGATATGGTCAACAACATGAACACGATGTTCGGCACGTTGCTTCGAAACAGGTGGAGCGGAGTAAACGACTTCTTGATCGATTCTCAAAACTTCAACTACTATGCGGGAGACTTCGGAGGAAACAACAACCACTCGTACTGGAGATACAACGATGCCACCCAGACGTTCACTCTCAACACTGGAGGTGTCGTGGTATTCCAAGTCGACAACCAAGTAACAACTCTCAAGCTTGGACGTAACGAACCAAATATCCAATTTGCTGACTATGGAACATCGACTAACCTGCTCTTGACTGACTACAACCTTCAGATCGGCGCAGCGGGATCAGGTGCAACATCAGTGACTCTTGATCACACGATTCCAGTGGGAGCGCTTATGATTGTCTCAGACTATGGAGCAGCCGCTCTCACGAACAACATCACCATCGATGCCGGAACAGGTCACACTATTCACGGCACGACAATTGCGCAGACCTATGTGATCTCGCTCAACGGTGGATCTGTACAACTTAGAAAAGTAACATCTACCTCTTGGAAGATAGAATAAAAAGCAATGGCATTTAACACAGAAACAAAAAGCGATATTGGTCTCAATAACGTAAATAACACTTCTGACATGCAAAAGCCGGTATCAACGGCACAGGCAGCGGCGATCGCTGCGATAGTCACCAGTGTAAACTCGATGTACGTGAATGGGACTCTATACACGGGCGTGAAGTCTTGCTCGATGAACAGAAATGTCGCATCGGGCGGATCGGTCGTGTTCTATCTCACAGATGATGGAACGGCTTCAGGAAACGCGATATTCCAAAACAATGTTTTCAAGTCTACCGCGAACTTCTGGGCCGATGACGTCAGTAACCAGTATCAGATGGGAAGCTACTCATTGTCAGCAGATAGGAAGGTACTTACCTTAACGGTAAATAGACTCGGAAGCGTGCTTCTGGGTATAATACAGTTCTTGGCAAGTGCTACTGGAACCACGATTTACATGACCATAAGAGGAAACTAATTATGAAGAAAAACTATCTAAAACAAAAGAAGAATGGAATGCTCTACTTTCACGTGAGTCCGAAGAACGTGGGGAGCCTACTTGGTTTATTCATAGCGCTAGTCGTCGGCTACACGCTCATTCATACAGGCGCTGCGAGACAGATTCAACAGGCCTTCTTCGACACATGTCTACCGTAAAAACACTCATTCAGACAGCCTTCATGATCATACTTTGCTGCTTTCTCTGGAAAATAAGTCGATCATTACAAGTAATAAGCGACGTGTATGCCGACTCAAGCATCACGATAAACTAAAATGGTAAACAGACTGGCAAAAGAAATGGCGATCAAGACACCTTCGAAGACAATAACGGTCGCGAAAAAGCCACCTCGCCCTCGTCCGGGAAATCCCAAACGGATGGCATAGGGACTTTTGAAAAGTGCGTGTTATAATTATTATTATTTAATTAAAAGCCTTCGGGCAAAAAAATCACATGGAAACTCCAATGACAGTTACAAGCGTATCGTTCGTAAACACAACTGAGAACATGGCTCTCGAAAAGACTCAGCGCAAGATGGTTGTCAGCTTCTCTAACAACACTGACCGCGTTATGACTCATCAGCAAGCTCTCAACATGATCGCAGGATCAACAAAGCAGCAATCTGAGGCAGCTCAGATGACAACTCTCGGAAACGGGATCAAAGGTGCTATGGACACTCTTATCGCAGCCGAATAATAAACTCTTTTTAGTATGGAACAAGCACACACGAAAAGATCAAAAACTAATCTTGTTGACACAATGCTAGAAAATTGGTCAATAATCTTGGTGCTTGCTTCCATCATATTCTCATGGGCGAATTTTAAGAGCGACGTCTCAAGCTTGCAAGCTCAGGTAAACAAACACGATGTTTCTCTCCAGACGTTGAACGAGAACTATCAATCGACGTCTCAGACCACATCGAACAACATCGCAAGCATAAACACGAAGCTCGACATTATCATGAAGCACGATGGTCTCTAAAAAAAATGGATATCACACTACAACCAACTTTGGACATGACGAATGACTACCTCGCGAACTACACCACGGGTAACATCGACGTTCCTGCTCGCATCCGCGCAATCAATCGTGCGATCGAGTACGTTGACCGTAGAATGGGCCTCCCATCGAGCGAGAAAATATTTCCCTTTGTTTACGTTCAAGGCAACATGTTCACGAACCTCCCAGAGGACTTCAACGAGCCGATCACTCTTGTGTATCAGAAGCCACAAGACAACATCCCTTGCAATAACTGGGAATGGCAGCAGTATCCGTACATCCTCCAGAACAACGAGTTTCGATACGGTCAGAAGAGCTTCGGAACTACTAACATCAACGGTCCAAAGCAGCTCATTCAGCTTGGACGAAACCTTCGACAGGGTGCGGTGATAAACCCTTTCAATAGCCTCAACCTCGTCACCCTCTCCGGAGATGCGATAGACGGGGCAGTCGACAACAACCAGTTCGTCTTCGGCGGTGGATCAGTATCGTTCACAATCGATCC